>OBKR01000794.1_pt1 | contig 31969 bp, 25 predicted proteins | sample 1518991 | NCBI WGS metagenome assembly OBKR01 (sample SAMEA2452117, study PRJEB22498) | human gut metagenome | biome: human feces; feature: human gut; material: feces | place: Australia | collected 2012
ACATTGGCAATCAATTCGTTATAAAGTTTTATTCTTTTTACGACAGTCCCTAATTTATCTTGCACAATGCCTTGAAAAATCCGAATGTAAATAAATGCGACAACGACAATTTGCTTTTATTTGCACCAAGTTTCCCGAAAACTTTAATCGAAATTTATTCGCAGATAATAAAAAAGGAGTTAGGCAACAGCTTAACTCCTTTATATTTAGTATTTTGTAGTTCTATTTATTAATGCTCATTTCAATACCCCCAGACGCGTACTCTAACCGGGCTGAGCTACACCCCGAATTGCGGATGCAAAAGTAGTGCTTTATTTTGAAACAGCAAATAAAAAAGTGATTTTTGTTCCAAATTCACGAGATATTTTCTGCATATGAATCTTTTCTCTACATAAAAAAGAAACAATCTACCGCTCTTGCCCAAGATAACAGCTGCCTTATTCATGCCAATCCATTCTTTTAAGTATCTTTATGGCAGATTACTGCTTGCATCTATCCGAGACGCAACATTCCAATCCGGAAAAGACTGTTGCCGGAGTCTGCACATTGCCAATAAATCATTTTTAATTCATTATATGAACATGCTGAACAAAGCTTTAGACATTGCCTACAAGGCACATCTGGGACAGACCGATAAAGCTGGCGCTCCATATATTCTTCATCCGATGAGGGTAGCCATGCACTGTGAAACAGAAGAAGAAAAGATTGTAGCACTTCTGCACGACGTAGTGGAAGATACCTCCGTGACATTCGAAGAACTGAAAGATGAAGGATTCAGTGATGAAGTTCTGACTGCACTGAAATGCCTTACCAGAACGGAAGATGAAGAATATGAGACATTCATCCGCCGTGTCGCAACCAATCCGCTTGCCATAAAGGTAAAGATACAAGACTTAAAAGACAACATGGATGTATCACGCCTGAACGGAAAGCTGCACTGGAAAATGGATACCTACAAAGCCGCACTGGAATATCTTGAGAAAGCAGACCGCCGAAAAACCGTATACGTAGATATGGATAACGTGCTGGTCGACTTTGAATCGGGTATCAATGCACTAAGCGATTCTGTCAAAGATAAATATGCCGGCAGACTGGATGAAGTACCGCATATATTCTCCATGATGAAGCCTTATGAAGGTGCCCTTGATGCCATAGAACGTCTGAAAGAGAAATACGATATCTATATTCTGTCGACAGCTCCCTGGAATAATCCTACGGCATGGTCGGACAAGCTGGAATGGGTACAGCGGTATTTCGGTAAAACGTTTCACAAGCGCCTGATTCTGTCGCACCACAAGAATCTCAACAAAGGCGATTATCTGATTGATGACCGGACAAAGAACGGTGCTTCCGGTTTTGAAGGCGAGCTGATACTGTTCGGTTCTGAAAGGTTCCCCGACTGGGCAAAGGTTGTGGAATACCTTCTGTAAGAAAACAATGTTTTTACACCGGGAACACTCATACTATCGGGATATAAAACTTATCTTTGCAGAAACAACAATAAAGACAATGAAAAGCAACGACTGGAAAGAACGACTGAACGTGGTGTATTCCACCAATCCGGACTTCAACTACGAAACCAATGAAGAACCGGAAGAAGAGACCCTTCCCAAAGACAAACAGAACCTGCGGGTATTTATCGAAAAGAAAAACAGAGGCGGAAAGACTGCCACTGTGGTTAAAGGCTTCACCGGCAGTGAGAACGACTTAAAGGAGCTGGCCAAAATGCTGAAAACCCGCTGTGGCGTGGGCGGTAATGCCAAAGACGGAGAAATCATTATTCAAGGTGAACTGAAAGAGAAAGTCATAGAACTGCTGAAAAAGGATGGCTATACACGGATCAAATAAGTCTGGAACAGCCTCCTACAGGCATGAACAAAACAGTCCTCCTGCCAATCGGGTATGATTTCAGGAGGACTGCTGTTCTTATAATATCAATGTTTCAGTACATTATAACTGACTCTTCACATGTTCCAGCAACCCCTGACAGGCATCTTCCAAAATATCGAGCACATTCTCAAAGCCGGAAGCTCCTCCGTAATAAGGGTCTGGTACATAATCGACTACCTTATTCACACAGAAATCGGTCATACGGCAGATTTTCTTCTCCTCTTCCAATCCGGGAGCACGGTCTTTCAGGTCATCAATGTTGCGGTCGTCCATACCGATTATCCAGTCGAAATCATAAAAGTCATCGGTTCTGACCGGGCGCGAACGGTGCGTCAGGTTATACCCTCTGCGCGCAGCGTGCATGCGCATTCTTGAATCGGGCAACTCACCTTCGTGATAACTCAATATTCCGGCCGAATCAACTTCAATCTGATGCTCCAGCCCCTCACGGCGGATATAGGTACGCATTATTTCTTCGGCCGACGAAGAGCGGCATATATTTCCCAGACAAACAAAAAGGATACGTTTCTTATTCTTCATTCTCTTTTTCAGATTTTCTTGTTATTAACTTGTTACATGGGGTCCACATCATAATATACTGTCAATGACCTGAAACGCTCGTCAGACAATAACTGCTGCTGTACCCGAAGCAGGTAATCACGTACTTTCGATACAGACATTGACGGACCAATCTTCAGCACAATCTTACGGATGTAAAGCATCTGAATACGGCCTACCGGAGGTTTGTCCGGCCCCAGCACCTTATCGGCAAAGGCTGTACGCAGCATCGAAGCCAACATACCGGCAGCCTGCTCAAGCACATCCTCCTTGCGATGTTTCAGATAAACATATATCAGGCGGCAATAGGGAGGATAGTCAAACTGACTCCGTTCGGTAATCTGCTCTTCGTAAAGCTGAAGAAAGTCATTGTTTACCACCTGACGGATAGCCGGCAGTTCGGGCGATTTCGTCTGCAAGATTACCAGTCCGCGTCTGTTCTTACGGCCGGCACGTCCTGCAACCTGAGCCATCAGCTGGAATGCACGCTCGTAAGCTCTGAAATCCGGATAGTTCAGCATGCTGTCGGCATTGAGAATACCCACCACACTCACATTGTCGAAGTCGAGTCCCTTACTCACCATTTGCGTACCAATCAGGATATCAGTCTTTCCTTCTTCGAAATCGGCAATAATCCGCTCGTAGGCCGAACGTGTACGCGTAGTGTCCAAATCCATCCGGGCAACCTTTACATCCGGAAAGATAGCCTGTATGTCGTCTTCAATCTTCTCCGTTCCGAAGCCACGGTTGATGAGTTCCACACTGCCGCATGCCGGACAGATACGAGGTACCTGATAAGTATATCCGCAATAATGACAGGTCAGCATATTCAAGCGTTTGTGATAGGTAAGGCTCACATCACAGTTCTTGCACCGGGGCACCCATCCACACGTCTTGCACTCTATCATCGGAGCAAATCCCCGTCGGTTCTGAAACAGAATAACCTGCTCCTTACGTTCCAGTGCCTTCCGTATCTCGGCCAGTAACTCCGGAGAGAAAGGTCCGTTCATCATTTTCTTACGGGCCAGTTCCTTGATGTCGACAACACGTATCTCGGGCAACTGTATATCCTGATAACGTTCATGCAGTTCTACCAGGCCGAACTTTCCGGTTATGGCATTGTAATAGCTTTCTATTCCGGGTGTTGCCGTGCCCAGCAATACCTTGGCCTTATACATGGAAGCCAGCATAATGGCTGCACTCCGGGCATGATAGCGCGGAGCAGGATCTTGCTGCTTATAGGTTGTCTCGTGTTCTTCATCCACAATAACCAGTCCCAGATTGTGAAACGGAAGGAAGACTGACGAACGCACACCGAGAATCACGTCGTAATGCCGGTCGGCACTCAGTTGCTTTTGCCATATCTCTACCCGTTCGGCATCAGGAAACTTAGAATGATACACTCCCAGCCTGTCACCGAACACCCGTTTCAGACGTTCGGTCATCTGGGTAGTCAGGGCAATTTCCGGCAACAGATACAATACCTGACGACCGGTTTTAAGCACTTCCTTTATCAGATGGATGTATATTTCGGTCTTACCGCTTGAAGTCACACCGTGCAACAGACATACTTCCTTCTCACGGAAACAGTTTATGATGCCATCGTATGCTTTCTGCTGGGCAACGTTCAACTTGCTTTCTTCCGCAGTTGCATTCCCGTTATTCTGCAAACGTCCGATTTCGCACTGGTATTCTTCAAGAATGTGTTTATCTACCAAGCCTTTCAGGATGGAAGAAGAACTTCCGGAGCACTCCAGCAGCCTTTTCCTGGAAACCTCTTTCGGTTGCTTTCCGACGGCAAACATACCCGACAGCTCCACATATTTCATCAACAAGGCCAGTTGCTTAGGTGCTCTGGACCACTCATCAAAGAGTTTTCTCAGGTTATCCTCACGTTCGTAAAAGGCACAAAGCCTGACCCGTGTTTCCAGTTTGGGCTTATAAATTCTCTTTATCTCCTCCTTTATGGAAATAGCCTCTTTCTTGAGCAATGAGTTTACCAGTGGAAGAATATTCTTTATCCCGCTTGTCTTTTCCAGTTGGGTTACCGTTTGTTCCGGCTCTTTGGCCAACAAATCAAGAAGCATCTGCTCACGGGGAGTCAAAGGAGAGTCGGCTTCATAATCAGGATTATACTGTACGATGGTTTCACTCTCAAGCTTCATTCCCGAAGGCAAGGCCGCCTTGTATACATCTCCAACCGTGCAGAGATAATAAGAGGCAATCCATTCCCATAACTTAAGTTGCAAAGGCAGCAACACGGGATGCTCGTCAAGCACCTCCGTTATCTCCTTTGTTTCATATTCCTCAGGTTTGCAATAATGAACATTAGTCACAATGGCCGTATAATAACGCTTCTTTCCAAACGGAACGATAACACGGCTTCCCGTATGAACCTTGTCTTGAAATTCATCGGGCAAAGAATAAGTATAACTGCCAGCCAGAGGCAAAGGCAGTATGACATCAACATATTGCTTCATGCTACTTCTTCAGTTCCGGATAGCTTATTCGCGTATGATAAACCGCTTTCAGTTTTTCCTTAAACAAACTTTTTATCGTAACCACATCCTTGAAAGTAATAGGACAATTATTGAAAAATCCGTCAGCCAACTGGGAGTCAATAATTTTATCAACCAAAGAATTGATATTCTCTTCCGTATAGGCAGACAGACTGTGTGAGGCAGCCTCAACAGAATCGGCCATCATCAGGATAGCCTGTTCAGGAGTGGAAGGGTTTGGTCCGGGATAAGAAAAGATACTTTCATCTACCTCTTCACCAGGATGCTCGTTCTTATATGATATATAAAAATACTTGGTCTTTCCTGCACCATGATGGGTAACAATAAAATCACGGATACATTTCGGGAGATTATATTTGTCGGCCAGTTTCAATCCATAGGTCACATGATTGATTACAATCTGCGCACTCTGTTCATACGACAGGTTTTTGTGCGGATTCACTCCATTCTGGTTTTCGGTAAAGAATACCGGATTACCCATCTTGCCGATATCATGATAAAGCGCTCCCGTACGTACCAGCTGACTCTTGGCTCCAATCTTGTTGGCTGCCTCGGCCGCCAGATTGGCCACCTGCATGGTATGCTGGAAAGTTCCCGGAGCAACCTCCGACAACTGGCGCAACAGCGGATTGTTGATATTCGACAGTTCGACCAGAGTAACATTCGATGTAAAGCCGAAAGTCTTTTCCAATACAAAGAGCAAAGGATAGGTAAACAGCAGAAGTATTCCATTTATCAGGAAGTTAAAATACATCGGGATGTTTATCTTTGACAAATCATTCTCTGTTATCAACTCATAAGAGAAATAGAATACGCAATATACCAGGGTTATGAAAAACGCAGTTCTGAACAGCTGCGAACGCTGTGACAGTTCACGCAGACTGTTGATTGCCGCCAGACCTGCAACCAGTTGCAATATGAGGAAATCATACGGATAACGCAATACGATGGATGAGATGAATATCGTTATCACATGAGCCATAAAGGCCGTACGTGAGTCCATAAATACACGTACAATGATGGGCAATACGGCAAACGGAAGTATATAAACACTCAGAATATTATACTCCATCATCAGCGAAGTGACTATGGGGAAGAATGAAATCAGAGAGATGAGCAACAACAGGCTCCGCTTGTCGGCAAAATAATCACGGCGGAAAAGTTCCAGATAAATAAAGAAAGCGCCCATCAGTATTCCGACAAACAGGAATTGTCCCAGCCAGATAAGCAACTGCTGATTGCTTGAATCACTGCGTTTCAACGACTCCTTCTCATAAGAAAGAAGCTTGTTGTAAATTACGTCAGTAACAATCTCACCACGATCTACAATCTTCTCTTCGCGCAGGACTACACCCTTGGCTACCGATATACTTCCAAGTAACTCATTGCGGGCAACTTCCGACTTTTCCTTATCATATACCAGGTTTGAAGTAATGTACTCATTCAAGTTACACTGCTGAAGCACAGCCCTGCTGTAATGAAGAGTGTCGGCATTCATCAGATGTTCGTATGCACCCTTCACGGTATATACCTCTTTCAGACTGCGTTCACTGGCCACATTCATCTCAACAACCTGTATCCCGGATATTTTTCTCTTTGCCATTTCCGATTCATCCGTTCCGGATATGACTCCGGCGCTGTAGATGCCTCTGAGCATGCGGTCAATATAGTTGATATAAAGTGAATTGGGGACTTTCAGCATTTTGGAAATATCGGAATGAAATCTGGCAATCTGACTGTCGGCTACAGCCTGATCCAGTTCATAATAAGGCTGAAAATATTTCAGCACACTGTCTTCTTCCTGTTTCACCAGTTGAGCATCCTTGTATATAGGGAAGTCGAACGCGGCAACCAGCTGTCCGTAACGCCAAGGTTTTCCTTTATCATACTGATAATTAAACTTGCCATCACTCGGCATGAAAAAGACAATAAGTACTACAGCTGCCAAATAAACGAGACACTTATAAACTAAGTCTTTGTAAGATGATGATTTCCGTTCCATAATAAAAGATGTTCATCGAATATTTGTGCGAATATACGGAAAAAAACAATAGGTATGGGAAATTTGTTGTAATTTTACCGCCAAATTAAGAAGTTACATAGTATGACAGAAAGAAAAGTAAGAGTTCGTTTTGCTCCAAGTCCCACCGGAGCATTACACATCGGAGGTGTTCGTACCGCTCTGTATAATTATTTGTTTGCACGCCAGCATAACGGCGACCTGATATTCCGCATAGAAGATACTGATTCTAACCGCTTTGTTCCCGGTGCTGAAGAATATATCATAGAGTCTTTCAAATGGCTGGGAATAAAATTCGACGAAGGAGTAAGTTTCGGAGGAGAGCACGGCCCGTACCGCCAGTCGGAACGCCGCGACATATACAAGAAATACGTTCAGCAACTGCTCGATACAGACAAAGCCTATATAGCTTTTGATACTCCCGCCGAACTGGATGCCAAACGTGCCGAAATTCCAAACTTCCAGTATGACGCACACACAAGAGGTTCCATGCGCAACTCTCTGACCTTAAGCAAGGAAGAAGTAGACAACCTTATTGCCAACGGCGAACAGTATGTGGTACGTTTCAAGATAGAACCCAATGAAGATATTCATGTAAACGACATGATTCGTGGAGATGTGGTAATCAACTCTTCGATTCTCGACGATAAAGTGCTTTACAAATCGGCCGACGAACTGCCTACTTATCACCTGGCCAACATTGTGGACGACCATCTGATGGAGGTTACACACGTAATCCGCGGTGAAGAATGGCTGCCTTCTGCTCCGCTCCATGTTCTTCTGTACAGAGCTTTCGGATGGGCCGACACCATGCCGCAGTTTGCCCACCTTCCGCTGTTGCTCAAACCCGACGGAAAAGGTAAACTCAGCAAACGTGACGGTGACCGCCTGGGATTCCCCGTATTCCCACTGGAATGGCATGACCCCAAAAGCGGTGAAGTTTCTTCAGGTTACCGTGAATCAGGATACCTGCCCGAAGCCGTTCTCAACTTCCTTGCCCTGCTGGGATGGAATCCGGGTAACGACCAGGAACTGATGACACTTGACGAAATGGTTCAGCTCTTTGACATCCACCGCTGCAGCAAGGCCGGTGCAAAATTTGATTACGTAAAGGGTATCTGGTTCAACCACGAATATATTCTTAAGATGAGCGATGAAAAGGTAGCTGAAATGTTTATGCCTATTTTGAAAGAACATGGCATTGAAGCACCGATGGACAAGGTTGTAACGGTTGTAGGACTGATGAAAGGCCGCGTAAACTTTGTAAAGGAATTGTGGGATACCTGCAAGTTCTTCTTCGTAGCTCCAACCGAATATGATGCAAAGACCGTTCAGAAACGATGGAAAGAAGATTCTGCTGAAATGATGGGCAAACTTGCCGATTTGTTGGAAAGCCTCGACGACTTCTCTATCGAGAATCAGGAAAAAGTGGTCATGAAATGGATTGAAGACAACGGATACCATACCGGAAACATCATGAACGCGTTCCGTCTGACCCTGGTCGGAGAAGGAAAGGGCCCGCACATGTTCGATATTTCGGCAGTACTGGGCAAAGAAGAAACATTAACCAGAATGCGTCGCGCTATAGAAGTACTGAAATAAGATGTATAATTTTGTTATCTATATATATTTATTCGCCGTCAAATTGGTTTCACTCTTCAACCCGAAGGTAAAACTGATGGTGAAGGGACACTCTGAAGTATTCGACATACTCAAGAGTAAAATTGAAAAAGACAAGAAATATATATGGTTTCACGCTGCATCACTGGGCGAGTTTGAACAAGGCCGCCCGCTGATGGAGCGCATACGGCGTCAATATCCCGAATACAAAATCCTGCTGACATTCTTTTCTCCTTCGGGTTACGAAGTGAGAAAGAACTATCAGGGAGCCGATGTCATCTGCTATCTGCCATTCGACACTCCTCGCAATGCGCGTCGCTTTGTCAAGCTGGCCAATCCCTGCATGGCGTTCTTCATAAAATACGAGTTCTGGCAGAACTATCTGAAGAACCTGCAGAAACATCACGTTCCCACATACAGCGTATCGTCCATATTCCGCAAGAATCAGGTATTCTTCCGCTGGTACGGAGGTAAATACTTCAAGGTTCTGACCCGCTTCACACATCTGTTCGTACAAAACGAAGTCTCCAAGGAATTGCTTGCCACACTGAACATCCGCAATGTAGACGTGGTAGGCGATACCCGTTTTGACCGTGTTATCGAAATCTTCGAGCAGGCCAAACAGCTTCCTCTTGTAGAGCAGTTCAAGAAAAACAGCATGGTCATGGTGGCCGGAAGTTCGTGGCAACCCGATGAGGATATATTCATCCGTTACTTCAACGAGCATCCCGAGATGAAACTTATCATTGCTCCGCACGTGATAGGCGAAAGTCATCTGACTGAGATTATCGGCAAGCTGAAACGTCCGTACGTGCGTTATACACAAGCTACACCGGAGAATGTAGAACAGGCCGACTGTCTTATCATTGACTGCTTCGGACTGCTTTCATCCATCTACCGCTATGGCGAAATAGCCTATGTGGGCGGAGGTTTCGGAGTAGGCATACACAACGTGCTCGAAGCTGCCGTATACGGAATCCCGGTACTGTTCGGTCCGAACAACCAGCGCTTCCAGGAGGCCCGCCAGCTGCTTGAGACGAAAGGATGTTTCGAAATTCATAATTACGAAGAATTCAAGGAAAAGATGGACCGCCTGATGACCGATGCTCCTTATCTGGAGAAATGCGGAAAACTGTCCGGCGATTATGTAAAACAGCATGCCGGCGCTTCGGATAAGGTAATGAAAGCCGTCAGACTATAACACCGCTTCAAGGATATTTCATCCTGCAAGCATTCATATGACAAGTCTTCCTTTCAGGGACAAAGACTCAAGTCCGCCTGATAGGAAGACTTGTTTTTTATCCATACAAAGACAAGCTTTCCGTATTTGCAGATTTCAATTAAACATTACATAAAATTCCGGCCAGTCCGGAGCAAACTGGCGGCCAAGGCCCAGCGTGCTGGGAAGCAAGGCTCAGCACACTGGCAGCCAAGGCTCAGCAAGCGGAGCCTTGGTCGCCAGCAAACGCGAAAGAGAGCAATCAGTAACCAGCTGTAATTCAATAGTATAAAAATCACATAGAAACCACAAAATGCAGCATTGCTTCTTAAAGCGTCTAATCAGACCTACAAAAAAACTGGACAAACCGAACCGGACTGCACAATGCACGCGATACTGGCAAGAACTTCCACATAGTAAAGACCGCGACAAAGCCGACAGAATTGCAGACAAAGAAATACGCAACTTTCCAAAGGCATATGCACACCTTATTTACAAATTAAAGTACAAGCTATTTTGCAATTAAGCTATTTTTATTACTTTTGTTGCAAAACTTATAATTGTAAAAACCAAAAACACTTTATATATATGACCGATTCAAAAGTTATTCTTGAAGAAGCACAAGAAAAGATGGATATGGCAATCATGTACCTTGACGAAGCATTGGCACATATCCGCGCAGGAAAAGCAGACGTACGTTTACTCGACGGTATCCGCGTTGACTCTTACGGAAGCATGGTACCAATCAACAACGTAGCAGCGGTGACAACTCCCGACGCACGAAGCATTGCCATCAAACCGTGGGACAAGAGCATGTTCCGCATTATTGAAAAAGCCATTATCGACTCTGAACTCGGCATCATGCCCGAAAACAACGGCGAAATTATCCGCATCGGAATACCTCCTCTCACAGAGGAACGCCGCCGTCAGCTCTCAAAACAGTGTAAAGGCGAAAGCGAGACAGCCAAGGTGAGCGTACGTAACGCACGCCGTGATGCCATCGACGCACTGAAAAAAGCAGTTAAGGACGGTATGGCCGAAGACGAACAGAAGAACGCCGAAGCCAAACTGCAAAAGATACACGACAAGTTTATCAAGCAGATTGACGACATGCTGGCCGCAAAAGACAAAGAAATCATGACCGTATAAGAAGGATATATTCATATATCCGGTTTCAACACAAAGATGCACGCTTACACACTTACCCAATGTAACTGTGCATCTTTGCATTAAAAGCATATACTTACACACTCATAGAAACAGACAGACGTGCACGGATTAGTTATAAAAAATACAGGAAGCTGGTATCAGGTAAAAACTGACGACGGGCAATTGATTAACTGCAAGATTAAAGGTAATTTCAGACTCAAAGGCATCAAAAGTACCAACCCTATCGCAGTGGGCGACAAGGTGGACATTGACATCAACAAAGAGGGTACGGCTTTTATCACTGCCATTGACGACCGCAAGAACTACATCATACGCCGCTCATCAAACCTGTCAAAACAATCGCATATCATTGCAGCCAATCTGGACCAATGCTTTCTGGTTGTCACCATCAACTATCCCGAGACGTCTACCATATTCATAGACCGCTTTCTGGCTACTGCCGAAGCGTATAACATCCCCGTAAGCATTATCTTCAACAAGACCGACTGTTACGATGAAGACGAGTTGCATTATCTTGACGCACTCATCAATCTCTATACCCACATCGGCTATCCGTGCTATCGTATTTCGGCACTCAACCACACGGGCATTGACGAACTCCGCCAACTGCTCAACAACAAGATTACCTTGTTTTCGGGCAACTCCGGCGTAGGAAAGTCTACCCTCATCAATGCCATACATCCTGACCTCAACATCCGTACCGGTGAAATCTCGGAATACCACAACAAAGGTACCCATACCACAACCTTTTCCGAAATGTACGAAATAGGCGAAAACGGATACCTGATAGACACTCCGGGAATCAAAGGATTCGGTACCTTTGACATGGCCCATGAGGAAATAGGACATTATTTCAAGGAAATATTCGAATACTCGGCACAATGCAAATACAATAACTGCACCCATGTGCACGAACCGGGATGTGCCGTAAGAAAAGCCGTAGAAGAACATTTCATAAGCGAATCACGCTACACTTCATACCTGAACATGCTCGAAGACGAAAACGAAAACAAATACCGTGAAGCTTACTGACATACTAGCGGCATAGAGCTTTTGCCCCCTCTTCTGCACATTCAAAGGAAACATCTGCCGGGAAAAAACGCGGCAAAGACGTTAAAGCTTATAAAAACAGTCCATTTTTTACATAAATTGAGCATTCTGTGTTTAAACTAACAAAATACAAACAGGTCTAACAAAAGAGAAATTTTACGAATAATAATAATTATATGAATAAAAAGATAAAATGGAGTCTGATTGGTTTTATCGGAATCGGACTCATAGGTTGGGGAGTTTACTCACAATTGCCCAAAACAAACAAAGACCTGGCAGAAGTTAACAACACTTCAAAGACACAAGCCAAAGGCAAACAAGTGCTTAATGTAAATGCAAAAATCATCAAACCTGAATCTTTAACCGATGTTTTAAAGACCAGCGGTATCTTACTTCCGGATGAAGAAGTAGATCTTTCATTCGAAACTTCCGGTAAAATTGTAGAAATCAATTTCATGGAAGGTACGCAAGTAAAGAAAGGACAACTTCTGGCAAAGGTGAACGACCTGAAAATGCAAGCCGAGCTCCAACGTCTGCAGGCACAGCTGAAACTGGCAGAAGACCGCGTATACCGCCAGCAGACTCTTCTGAAACGCGATGCAGTAAGTCAGGAAGCTTACGAACAGGTTAAAACCGACCTGGCTACCCTGAATGCAGATATCAATATTGTAAAGGAAAATATCGCCCTCACCGAACTGCGCGCTCCGTTCGACGGTATCATCGGTCTGCGTCAGGTCAGTGTAGGAACCTATGCCTCACCTACCACCATCGTAGCCAAACTGACAAAGATATCTCCGCTGAAAGTGGAATTCGCCGTACCTGAGCGTTATGCAAACGACATGAAAAAGGGTATTAATCTTGACTTCTTTATCGAAGGTGAACTGAATGCCTATCAGGCAAAAGTATACGCAGTAGAATCTACCGTAGACCAGCAGTTGCACCAGCTTACCGTCCGCGCCATTTACCCCAATCACGATCAGGCACTATTGCCCGGACGCTATGCCAGCATCGAACTGAAAAAAGACGAAATCAGCAATGCTATTGCCATCCCTACCGAAGCCATCGTACAGGAACTGGGTAAAGACAAGGTTTATCTTTACAAAAGCGGAAAGGCTGAACCTGTCGACGTAATCACCGGCATCCGTACCGAAGCAGAAGTACAGGTTGTCAAGGGACTTCAGGTGGGCGATACCATCATCACCTCAGGAACCCTTCAGTTAAGAACCGGTCTTCCTGTAAAACTGGATAATATCAACTAATACACTGGGCTTATGAATATATCTGAACTAAGTATCCGACGCCCGGTTCTGGCAACGGTATTGACCATTATCATCATCCTCTTCGGACTGATTGGATATACGTATCTGGGCGTACGTGAATATCCTTCGGTCGATAACCCCATCATCTCCGTTACCTGTTCCTATGCCGGAGCAAATGCCGATGTTATCGAAAATCAGATAACCGAACCTTTGGAACAGAACATCAACGGTATCCCGGGTATCCGTTCTCTGTCCAGCGTCAGCCAGCAGGGACAGTGCCGTATCACCATTGAATTTGAACTGTCGGTCGATTTGGAAACAGCGGCCAACGACGTACGTGACAAAGTATCACGCGCACAACGCTATCTTCCCGACGACTGTGACCCTCCTACCGTTTCGAAAGCCGATGCCGATGCAATCCCTATCCTGATGGTTGCTCTGCAAAGCGACAAACGCTCTTTGCTTGAACTTAGTGAAATTGCTGACCTGACTGTAAAAGAGCAGCTTCAGACAATCCCCGACGTCAGCAGCGTAAGCATCTGGGGTGAAAAGCGTTACTCCATGCGTCTATGGCTCGACCCGGTAAAGATGGCCGGATACGGTATTACTCCTACCGACATCAAGAGTGCCATCGACCGTGAGAACGTAGAGCTTCCGTCAGGAAGTATCGAAGGTAACACTACAGAGCTTACCATCCGTACACTGGGACTGATGCACACTACCCAGGAATTCAATGACCTTATATTAAAGGAAGAGAACAACCGGATTATACGTTTCAGTGATGTGGGACGTGCAGAATTAGGTCCGGCCGACCTGAAAAGCTACATGAAGATGAATGGCGTTCCCATGGTCGGTGTCGTAGTCATCCCCCAGCCGGGAGCAAACCATATTGACATCGCCAATGCGGTATACGAACGCATGGAAACCATGAAGAAAGACTTGCCCGACGATATTCAATACAATTACGGATTCGACAATACCCAGTTCATACGCGCATCTATCGATGAGGTAAAAAGTACCGTATATGAAGCGTTCATACTCGTTATCATCATCATCTTCCTGTTCTTGCGCGACTGGCGTGTAACCCTGATTCCGTGTATCGTTATTCCGGTATCACTGGTAGGTGCATTCTTCGTAATGTACGTCGGCGGATTCTCTATCAACGTACTGTCCATGCTTGCCATCGTACTGGCGGTAGGACTTGTGGTAGACGATGCCATCGTTATGACCGAAAATATCTATATACGTATAGAACGGGGTATGAGCCCCAAGGAAGCGGGTATAGAAGGTTCCAAGGAAATCTTCTTCGCCGTCATCTCTACCACCATCACGCTGGTTGCCGTATTCTTCCCTATCGTATTTATGGAAGGAACGACGGGACGACTATTCCGCGAGTTCAGCTTTGTGGTTTCCGGTAGTGTTATCATATCGGCATTTGCCGCTCTGACCGTAACGCCGATGCTTGCAACCAAGATATTGAAACGTCAGGAGAAAAAGAACTGGTTCTACCGCAAGACTGAGCCTTTCTTTGAAGGCATGAACAGCATATACAGCCGTTCCTTACAGGCTTTGCTCCGACGCCGCTGGATTGCAATCCCCATCGTTGCGGCAACCCTGATTATCATCGGCTGGCTATGGAATACCATTCCGGCTGAAATGGCTCCGCTCGAAGACCGCTCGCAAATCACCATCAATACCCGTGGAGCCGAAGGTATCACCTACGAATACATACGTGACTATACCGAAGAAATCAACCAGCTGGCCGATTCCATCATCCCCGATGCAGACAATATTACAGCACGTGTATCCAGCGGAAGCGGAAACGTGAGAATCACGCTGAAGGATATGAAAGACCGCGATTACTCTCAGATGGAAGTTGCCGAAAAACTGTCACAGGCAGTGAAGAGCAAGACTAAGGCACGTGCATTCGTACAGCAATCGTCATCATTCGGAGGCCGACGCGGAGGTATGCCTATCCAGTATGTATTACAGGCAACCAACATCGAAAAGATGGAAAAGATTCTGCCGGAATTCATGGCTAAGGTTTACAGTAATCCGACTTTCCAGATGGCCGACGTGGACCTGAAATTCAGCAAGCCCGAAGCACGCGTAAACATTAACCGGGACAAGGCCAGCATCATGGGAGTAAGTACCAAAAACATCGCCCAGACCCTGCAATACGGATTGAGCGGACAGCGTATGGGATACTTCTACATGAACGGAAAACAATATGAAATTCTGGGAGAAATCAACCGTCAGCAACGTAACAAGCCGTCGGACCTGAAGGCTATCTACGTGCGCAGCGACAACGGCGATATGGTACAGCTGGATAATCTGGTAGAACTGGAAAACGGTATAGCGCCTCCCAAACTGTATCGATACAACCGATTTGTATCGGCAACAATCTCTGCCGGACTGGCCGAAGGGAAAACCATCGGACAAGGACTTGACGAGATGGACAAGATTGCAAAGGAAACACTCGACGACACATTCCGTACCGCCCTCTCGGGAGAGTCAAAGGAATACCGTGAAAGTTCTTCAAGTCTGATGTTTGCCTTCATTCTGGCCATCGTACTGATTTACCTTATCCTGTCGGCACAGTTTGAAAGTTTCAAAGACCCTCTGGTTATCATGCTTACCGTTCCGTTGGCTATCGCCGGAGCCTTGATCTTCATGCACTTTGGAGACATTACCATGAATATCTTCAGCCAGATTGGTATCATCATGCTGATTGGTCTTGTAGCCAAGAACGGTATTCTAATCGTGGAATTCGCCAACCAGAAACAGGCTGCCGGTGAAGACAAGATGCTGGCAATCCATGATGCGGCACTTCAGCGTCTGCGCCCGATTCTGATGACCAGCGCCTCAACAATACTTGGACTTCTCCCACTGGCTTTCGCTACCGGAGAAGGATGTAACCAGCGTATAGCCATGGGTACAGCCGTTGTTGGTGGTATGCTTGTATCAACCTTCCTGACCATGTATATCGTTCCGGCCATTTACAGTTACATATCGACGAACCGTATCAATAAAAAAGAGAAAGAATGAAAAGAATATATACTATCATCGTCATTGCCTGCATCACTCTCCAGGCTCAGGCACAAAGGCTTTATAATCTGCAATACTGTCTGGAACTGGGACTGCAAAACAACTATTCTCTCCGCATTGCCCACAATGACGAGCAGATAAGCAGCAACAACAGTACCTGGGCCAATGCCGGACTTTTACCAACACTTGACTTTACGGCAGGATATACCGGAAGCATCGACAAAAGCAGCAGCACAAGCCGTGAGACCGGAGTCACTACCAAAACAAACGGCGGTTATGAACAAAGTGCCAATGTAGGACTGAACCTGAACTGGACCATCTTCGACGGATTCAACATGACGGCCGATTACCAGAAACTTCAGGAACTGAAACGACAGGGCGAAACCAATACCCGCCTGGCTATTGAAGATATGGTAGCCAACATTGCGGCAGAATACTATAATTTCGTGCAGCAGAAAATACGTCTGAAGAACTTCCTCTATGCCGTTTCACTCTCAAAGGAACGAATGAGAATTGTTGAAGCACGGTATCATATAGGAAACTTCTCACGTCTGGACTACCAACAGGCAAAAGTGGACTTCAACGCAGACAGTGCACAATACATAAAACAACAGGAGGCACTCCATACTTCACGCATTAACCTGAACGAACTGATGGCTGTACCCGATGTGGACGAGTTCTTCATCATACGTGACTCGATGATTGACGTGAACGCAGATCTCAAGTTCGAAGAATTATGGGAATCGACACTGGCCACAAACGCATCATTGCTGCAAGCCGAACAGAACGTAAATCTGGCTATGCTTGATTATAAGAAGGTAAAGTCAAGAGATTATCCTTACCTGAGATTCAATACCGGTTATGGATATACTTATAACAAGTTCGACTCGTCATCACCTACCAGAAAGAGCGGGAATCTGGGCTTTAATGCCGGACTGACCCTTGGTTTCAACATCTTTGACGGTAACCGCCGGCGCGAACGTAAAAACGCCCGTCTGGAAATAGAGAACTCTCAGCTGGCCAAACAAGAGCTGGAACAAAGCCTGCGTGCCGACCTTACCAATCTGTGGCAAGCTTACCAGAACAACCTGAACCTGCTTGATCTGGAAAAACAAAACCTGATAACCGCACGCGAAAATCATGAAATCGCAATGGAGCGTTATATGCTCGGTGATTTGTCGGGTATTGAAATGCGTGAAGCACAACAGAGCTTGCTCGATGCCGAAGAACGTATTCTCTCCGTACAATATGATATCAAGTTATGTGAAATATCACTGCTTCAACTCAGCGGAAAGATAATGAATTACCTGAAGAATTAAACTGGAACCTTAACTTAACTGAAACCTGTTTGTTTATAAACAATTGGCCATAGACAGACAGGCCACTTACAATCAATCTATTAAACCTAACTTTTGTTAACCTCAAAAACACAAAAGGAGGCTGCCTTGAACAAGACAGCCTCCTTATATTATTGAGTATATCATCTACGCCGACGAACAGCTTCTATAATTGTATCTTTTCCAAGTCATCGGGTACATATATCTCTCCTGAGAATCCCTGTCGGGCCTCAGCTCCATAGCGTTCTTTACGTGTGGAGAGATTTTTGTCTTCCGTATGATACAGCAATAGCTTCCTGACGCCTAAGGTTTCGGCCAGCTTTCCGGCATCCAGCGCCGTACTGTGATGCTTTTCATAAGGCTGGAAAATATCCTTGTCGGCATACAGACAGAAAGCTTCACACAACAGCCAGTCGGCTCCTTGTACATAAGTACGGTTCAAGTCATTATAAGGTTCATCGCCCAAACAGACCAGAATCCGGCCGTCTGGTAAAGTAAGCCTGAAACCGTACTGTTTCTCTTTTGTGGAATGTATGTCAAAGCACTGAACCTCCATATGCGCAGCCTCAAACCGGTCTCCGTCATTCACTTTATGAAAATAAATACCTTTCTCCAGATAGGCCAACACACTTTTCGGCAACGTCTGACGGCAGAAAAGCTCCAAAGAATCTATTACCTTGTCGTTCCCATACAAATCAAATATTCCGTTATACTTGCCTTTCTTCATGGCCTGTGCTATCATCCGCACAATCCAGATGGCTCCCAATATATGATCGGTATGTGCATGAGTAACGAACATTGTATGAATGGAAGTATAATCTATTCCTGCCCGTTCCAACTGAACCAGTATGCCATTACCACCTCCGGCATCGACCAGAAAATAGTCATTCACATTTCTTATTGCAAAACACGTATTATAACATTTGGTCACGGCAGCATTGCCGGTACCCAGCATTGTCAATTCCAGATTCCTTTCCATAAATCACAACTTTTATGCAAAGGTAACTACTTGTAAGGGCATAAAAAATTACTTGGTACAAAATTATATGCAGAAGCATTTCCCATTACGGAAATTCTGCCTAGCTTTGCCACGCTTTATATAATTTATTATCCCAAATATAAACGCCACATATAGCATATTCATCATGCAACTGATATTTTCCATATTTCCAATCGCGCTGTTTATTGTTCTTATTGGCTGTTTCAAGCTGTCAAGTTCTAAAAGTGGCATGCTGTCGCTTTTATTCACGGCTCTTATTGGCATCGGTGCTTTTCATATGAATTTATCTGATGTATTAAACTGTATAGGATATGGCTTGGTAAAAGCCTTCTTCCCTATTCTGTATATAATTACCATGGCCATGTTCAGCTACAACCTTATGCAGCGTACGGGCCAAATGAACATCATCAAACAGCAGATATCATCGGTCACAGACAACCGTTCTCTACAGGTACTGCTCATCACATGGGGATTCGGCGGTCTGCTCGAAGCCATGGCCGGCTTTGGAACCGCCGAAACAATCTGCATATCCATTCTCATAGGATTAGGATTCAAACCTCTTTTCTCTGCAGTTATATGTCTGCTGGCAAACAGTGTCATTACAGCCTTCGGAGCTGTAGGAACACCCATTGTCGTACTGGCAAAAGAAACGGGAATCAACGCCTCCTTGCTGGGAATAAACATTGTTACGCAACTGGCTGTCTTCATGTTTCTGTTTCCTTTTACAATCCTCACCATCACAAGCCGGAAACGCAAGGATATCCCCCGAAACATACTTGTCGCTCTCCTTGTAGGAAGCACAACCTTATGCAGCCAATATCTCGTAGTGACGTATATGGGGATAGAAGCTCCCTCCATAATCAGCAGTCTATGCTCCATTCTGGTCATACTCATATACAGCTGGTTATGCCGGCATAACACCACAAGCGAACACAGCTCATGGAAAGATAAGCTGAAAGAGATGCGGGCATGGAGCATTTATCTGTTTATCCTGATACTTATCATTGCTACCAGTCCGTTATTCTCATCATTCAATCACGCCCTGTCTTCGGCGTACAACAGTTCCATGAATTTCAGAATAATGGAGCAAAACGTAACTTATAATATCGCATGGCTCACCCAGAGCGGCACACTGCTTCTTATAGGAACCGTTACGGGCGGACTGATACAAAAAATACCGGTTACACTCATGGCAGGCACATTATGGAATACTCTCAAACAACTTCGAAAGGTATTCATCACACTGGTATGCCTCATCAGTCTTTCCACTATCATGAACTATGCCGGTATGATTACCTGCATCGCCATGGCCCTGGCTTCGGTAACGGGAACACTTTATCCGCTCTTTTCTCCTGCCATCGGATGTCTGGGTACATTCATCACCGGCAGCGGTACTTCTGCCAACATTCTCTTTGGCAAATTACAGGCCGATGTGGCCACACAGCTACATATCAGCCCAGACTGGCTTGCGGCCGGAAACATGTCGGGTACAACTGCCGGAAAAATAATCTCCCCGCAAAGCATTGCAATCGTCACATCAAACGAACAATTAAGCGGAAAAGAATCAGTTGTATTAAAAAAGGCATTTCCTTATGCACTTATATATGTTATCTTAATAGGATTTATTGTATATTTGTTCGGATAAACCGTAAAAAGAATTTTATAAGCACTAACTACAATGAAAACAATCTTTCAAATAGCAAACCAACTAACCGGAGATATTTGGAAGCCAGAATATGGCAATACTATTTCTGACATCGAAAATGCAGAAAAGCGCCTGGGAATAAAACTTCCGCAAACACTAAAGGAGTTTTATCTGGCTGCCGGAAATCTTCCGCAAATAACCAGTTCGTTCGAGTATTTCGACAAATTGAGCGAACTCAGTATTGAAGACAACAAGCTTCTCTTCCTTACCGAAAATCAGGGAACTTGCCGATGGGCCATTGATCTGGATACCAATAAAATCTGGATGAGAACACGCGAATGGCAGGAAGACGATACAGACATTGACACATTCATACGTGCCATCATGTACTACAACTGTGCCGAAGCAGGATATCCCTATGGTGCATGCCTGGAGCCTCACCTGTTTCCGGAACTGAAACAAACCCTTGACAAGAGCTGGGAAGAAGTATCAAATTATGACGGACTATATATCTATGCTCTCAAAGACAACCTGATATGGTTTTTCGGAAAGGATGGAATGCCGGGACCTTCAAACAGCATCTTCCTTTCTTGCCGCAGACGCGACAACTTCACTCAGTTATGTTCATCGCTGGGATTTGTAGCAATTTAAACGATACGGGGATTGCTATTTATAAGTTGTAGGAAAGAAATATATAGTTATGAACACCCTGTTAATAACTTATCCAATTATTATATCATAGCCGTCTTTTCATAAAAGATGGCTATTTTTTAGTCCTATGCATATAAAGAAAAAAGACCATCAAGTGTGGAAGCCACTCAACAGTCTAATATTCTTAATGTAGCGGGACCCGGGATTGAACCGGGGACCTCATGATTATGAATCATGCGCTCTAACCAGCTGAGCTATCCCGCCATCTTTTCGATTGCGGATGCAAAGGTATAACATTATTTCCATTCATGCAAATATAAAATACACTTTTTTAAAACTATTTTTCTATTTATTTTTCACTCAATCCGTAATAACTTAATTCACAAAACAATACATACAGCATTATCCTTTACTGATAAACGGCAGATAAAGACAAGAAAGGCTTTGATTAAAAACATAATCTCTTTCCAACCGTCATCCTTTCGCTCTTAACCATCAAAAGAATACTTTATGACGATGTCATCCATAACATACTGACTAATAGTAATATTTCATGCACCAGACAGCCGGATATCTTATCACGCCCTTAAAATTCTTCATAAAACTTGACTGAGCATAATACAAATGCCGCTCGGTGACATGCGGGAAACGCCGAAACAACTTTGTGCACCCTAGGATGCAGCGTTGTGCACCGGGCGGTGCAGTGCTGTGCATAGGGCGATGCAACTTTGTGCACCGCCGTGTGCACAAACCTTTTTACTAAACGCTCAGGTTTGTTTCCCGTGACTTTCTTGCCTTTACCGGCAACAATCCGGACAAGGCTCTCATACCATATCGGGAAACAGCGTCGTATATAGAGATAAACATCTATTTATAAATAAAATACAAGGTCATCCTCTTTCGTTCTTCAACCAAAAATGAATAAATAACATTTTATTCAAAAAAACATCCTATATATTTCGCAGTGTATAAAAGTATCGTTATCTTGCGGCACACTTAACAATAAATCATAATGAAAAAGACCAAGATACACAATGAATATATAATGGCTTCGGCCTCAGGAAACATTTTATGGAATGCCATCAGTACCGCTTCGGGACTGCAAAGCTGGTTTGCGGACAAAGTTGACATCCAACATAAACTATGTACCTTTCAATGGGGAAAGAATGAAACGCGGCAGGCCACGATAGCCTACATGCATCCCGGCTCCTCTATCCGGTTCAAATGGAAAGATGAAGAAGAAAGCGGATGCTATTTCGAACTGAAACTCGTTCAGAACGAACTTACCAACGTATTAATGCTTGAAGTCACAGACTTTGCCGAACCCGGAGAAGAAGACGAACAAAAAGAACTGTGGGACCTGCAAATAGAAACCTTGAAAAGAGTATATGGCGCATAATATATAAAAATCTTCAAAACATCTTATATACTATCTTTTTTTGTGCTAATTTTGCACATTAATAATCCTCTTGCAGATAAAATATGCTACGCATAAAAAAGTTAGATATATTTGTTATAAAAAGTTTCATATTGCTGTTCATAGGCACCTCTTTTATCTGCCTTTTTATCTTCATGATGCAGTTCTTGTGGAAACATGTAGATGAAATGGTTGGTAAAGGATTGGACATTACGGTTCTGGCTAAGTTCTTCTATTATTCAGCACTTGCATTGTGGCCTACATCCGCACCACTGGCCGTACTGCTGGCCTCACTGATTACATTCGGCAATTTTGGAGAAAGATTTGAGTTATTGGCAATGAAAGCCGCCGGTATACCTTTAACTAAGGTCATGCGTCCGCTGGTCATATTCATTACATTCATTGCATGTGTTTCATTCTACTTCCAGAACGTTACAGGTCCTAACGCACAGGTAAAGCTCTACACCCTGCTTTATTCCATGACACAGGCTTCGCCAGAGCTGGATATTCCCGAAGGTTCTTTCTATCAGCTTGGAGAAAGTGAAAAAGGTGTAAAATATAATCTCTACGTACGCAAGAAAGACAAAAAGACCGGAATGCTGTATAACGTAATGATATACAACTTTTCTGACGGATTTGAAAACGCGCACATCATTGTTGCCGACTCCGGTAAACTAGAAACAACGGCCGACAAGAAGCATCTCTACCTGTATCTGTACAACGGAGAACAGTTTGAGAATCTGCGCCAGCAAAACAGTACGTCACAGAACGTACCATACCGAAGAGAATCCTTTCATGACAAGCAGACACTTATTGAATTTGACTCTGACTTCAGTATGCAAGACGGAAGCTTCCTGAACTCACAGGCTCCCAGCAAAAACATGATTCAGCTACGTCATAGCATCGACTCACTGACACAGCGGTACGACAGCATCGGTCGTGACTATTACAATGATGCCGTAAAGCGTACATATGCAACCATTGAAATGACGTCGTATGACTCCATACAAAAAGCGAAAGCTCAAATCACATCCATCAACATGGACAGCCTGCTGGCAGTATCGAGCCAGACAAGCCTGAATGACATTTTCTCAAAAGCAAAACGCCGCGTAGAAAGTGCCAGCAGCGACATGTCTATCAAGACATTGACCATAAAAGACGGTAACAGTTCCATCCGCAAGCATAAAGTTGAATTATATAAGAAATTCACCCTTTCACTTGCGTGCATCATCTTCTTCTTTATCGGAGCTCCGCTGGGAGCCATCATCCGTAAGGGAGGACTGGGTATGCCTGTGGTTGTGTCCGTCATCATATTCCTTATCTACTTCATCATAAACAGTATGGGAGAACGGGCCGCCAAAAACGGCGACTGGAACATGTGGTTCGGTATGTGGATAAGTACTTTTGTGGCCGCACCTCTGGGAGCATTCTTTACGTACAAGGCAAACAAAGACTCAGGTGTATTCAATGCAGACCTCTACATGGCGGTCATCCGAAAGATATTCGGCATCAGAATCCAACGTCATCTGTTCAAGAAGGAAGTTATCATCGAGGATCCTGACTACGAAAGAATAAGCAGCGATCTTAACGAAATGTGCAAGGCTTGCGAAGAATATGCCGGCAGCCAGCGACTGACCCAACTGCCCAATTATATCAAAGTATATATGAATAACGGAACCGATACTTTTGTTCACGACCTGAGTAACAAACTGGAAGCTCTGGTTGAGGAACTGGGTAACGCCAAAGATTATAAGGTACTGCAAATAACCAATAATTATCCTATCCTGTCAACAGGAGCACACTTAAGTCCGTTCAAGAAAGAATGGCTTAACATTCTGACCGGAATAATACTCCCCGTCGGTATATTCTTATATGTACGCATTTGCATGTTCAGAATCCGCCTGAACAAAGATTTGCAACAAATAACAGTAACCAGCCGGGAACTTCAGGAATATATACAATCAAAAAAACTCAAATAAAACATGACTATGGACAAAATTAAACTCAATTCAATAGAAGAAGCCATCGAAGACTTCCGTCAAGGAAAGTTTGTAGTTGTTGTTGACGATGAAGACCGTGAAAACGAAGGCGACTTGATTATCGCTGCAGAAAAGATAACTGCCGAGAAAGTCAACTTCATGCTTAAGCATGCCCGTGGAGTGCTCTGTGCTCCCATCACCATATCACGCTGTAAAGAACTGGAGCTTCCTCACCAGGTTGATGAAAATACATCCATGCTTGGAACTCCCTTTACCGTAACCATCGACAAACTTGAAGGATGCAGCACCGGAGTGTCGGCAGCCGACCGGGCAGCCACCATACAGGCTTTGGCCGATCCAAACTCCAAACCCGAGACTTTCGGACGTCCGGGACATGTCAATCCGCTGTATGCACAGGAAAAAGGAGTACTCCGACGCGCCGGACACACCGAAGCATGCATAGACATGGCACGTCTGGCTGGTTTATATCCAGCCGCAGCCCTCATGGAAATAATGAATGAAGACGGCACTATGTCAAGACTTCCCGAATTACGCAAATTTGCCGATGAATACGATTTGAAGCTCATTTCCATAGCTGACCTTATCGCTTACCGGCTCAAAGAAGAATCTATCGTGGAAAAAGGTGTTGAAGTAGACATGCCTACCGAATACGGACACTTCCGTCTCATTCCGTTCAGACAAAAGAGCAACGGACTGGAGCACATCGCAATCATCAAAGGAACATTTACCGAAGATGAACCCGTACTGGTGCGTGTACATTCATCATGTGCTACGGGAGATATTTTCGGTTCACGCCGCTGCGATTGCGGAGAACAGCTCCACAAGGCCTTGCGAATGATAGAAGAAGCCGGCAAAGGAGCTGTAGTTTATCTGAATCAGGAAGGCAGAGGCATCGGACTCATGGAAAAAATGAAGGCTTACAAACTGCAGGAAGATGGCATGGATACCGTTGATGCCAACATTTGCCTGGGACACAAGGCCGATGAACGTGATTACGGCGTAGGTGCACAGATATTGCGCGAAATAGGTATCCGCAAGATGCGTCTCATCACCAACAATCCGGTTAAACGTGTAGGTCTGGAAGCTTACGGACTGCAAATCGTAGAAAACGTTCCGGTAGAGGTTACCCCTAACCCATACAATGAGCGTTATCTGCATACTAAAAAAGAAAGAATGGGGCATACGCTTCATTTCAGCAAATAACATTTTAAACTTTACAGATTATGGATTCAATTACTCGTTCATATGAGCGTTCGGCTCAATTGTCACTGTTCCGTCAGGTATATCTCTGGATGGCAATGGCTCTGGCCATTACCGGATTCATGGCTTTGCTTGTAGCCGGCTCTCCCGCCTTACTTGCCATGATTTACAGCAGTAAACTGACATTCTTCGGTCTTATAATTGCGGAACTGGCACTGGTATGGTATTTGTCAGCACGCATTCAGCGCATATCCTTTACTACGGCCACATTGATGTTTATCATCTATTCGCTGCTTAACGGAGCCATGCTTTCAAGCATATTCATACTTTATACAGCATCATCCATCGCCTCTACCTTTTTTGTTACCGCAGGCACATTCGGAGTGATGTGTGTATATGGTTATCTGACAAAACGTGACCTGACCTCTATCGGAAACATCTGCCTGATGGCTGTTATCGGCCTTATCATTGCAGGCGTCGTAAACATATTCCTCCAAAGCAATACGATGAGTCTCATCATATCAGGTGTCGGTGTGCTCATCTTTGTAGGATTGACGGCATACGATACTCAAAAAATCAAACAGATGTTATTCAGTGAAGGAATGGAAGTCAATGATTCTACTAAAAAGATAGCCTTGCTGGGGTCACTTACGCTTTATCTTGACTTCATCAACCTGTTCCTTTATTTGCTGCGCTTCCTGGGAGACAGAAGAAATTAAGCCAAGCACATACAATTTAAATACAATAAATATGAATCAACTATCAGATCGTTTAAACAGACTGTCACCATCGGAGACTTTGGCGATGTCACAAAAGAGCAATGAGCTCAAGGCACAAGGTATTGACGTTATCAACCTGAGTGTGGGAGAACCAGACTTCAATACCCCCGAACATATCAAGGAAGCTGCCAAGAAAGCCATTGACGAGAATTATTCACGTTACTCTCCTGTTGCCGGATATCCGGGACTGAGAAACGCCATCGTAGGAAAGCTGAAAAAGGAAAACAATCTTGACTATACAGCCAACCAAATCAGCTGCTCCAATGGTGCAAAACAATGTGTATGCAACGTAGTCATGACACTTGTAGGTGCAGGAGACGAGGTAATCATACCGGCTCCGTACTGGGTGAGCTACACTGAAATGGTAAAACTGGCTGATGGTACTCCCGTTATCGTACGTGCAGGCATCGAACAGGATTTCAAAATCACACCTGCCCAGCTGGAGGCTGCCATTACTCCAAAGACCAAAGCATTGATACTTTGCTCTCCGTCAAACCCGACAGGTTCTGTTTATAGCAAGGACGAGTTAAAAGGACTGGCCGATGTATTGGCCCGCCACCCGCAAGTATATATCATAGCTGATGAAATCTACGAACACATCAACTATATTGGCAAACACGAAAGCATCGCCCAATTCCCCGAAGTGCATGACCGCGTAATCATCATCAACGGTGTATCGAAAGCATATGCCATGACAGGATGGAGAATCGGTTTTGCCGCCGGTCCGGAATGGATAATCAAAGGCTGCAACAAACTGCAGGGACAATATACTTCTGGTCCGTGCTCCGTTTCACAAAAAGCAGCCGAAGCTGCATACAACGGTCCGCAGGAAGAAGTAGAAAAGATGAGACAGGCTTTCGAACGTCGTCGCGATCTGATTGTAAAACTTGCAAAGGAAATTCCGGGATTCGAGGTAAACGTTCCGCAAGGTGCTTTCTATCTGTTCCCCAAATGCGATGTTTACTTCGGTAAGTCAAACGGAGAGCGCAAGATAGAAAACGCTGCAGACCTGGCAATGTATCTTCTTGAAGTAGGACACGTAGCCTGCGTAGGCGGAGGTGCCTTCGGAGCTCCTGAATGCATCAGAATGAGTTACGCTACTTCTGATGAGAACATCATCGAAGCTATGCGTCGTATCAAAGAGGCATTGGCTGCATTGAAATAAAGAAAAGACAAACTGATTATATAACCCGGAAGTGCCCGTCTTTTATAAACCGCCTTCCGGGTTTTTATTTATTAACCATTTCACCGCAATGAAAAAGATTATCATCGTTGGAGGCACATCCGGCATAGGAAGAGAAACAGCACTTTTATATATCAATGCCAACTGGCAGGTAGGTATTGCCGGCCGCCGGGCAGAACTTCTGGAAGAACTCCGCCTGCTGGCTCCTGACAGAGTATGTACCAGAGTTATTGACATATGTACTCCTCAGGCCGGAGAACAACTGAAAGAGCTAATCAGAGAGAACGGAGGAATGGATGTATACTTTCACAGTTCGGGTATCGGCTTTCAGAATCCGGAACTTGATATTCAAACGGAACTGAACACTACCGGAACCAACGTTGAAGGGTTTACCCGCATGGTAACAACTGCTTTCAACTACTTTAAAGAACAGAAACAAGGCGGACATATCGCAGTAATCAGTTCCATTGCCGGAACCAAAGGACTGGGAGCCGCACCGTCATATTCTGCAACCAAACGGTATCAGAATACTTACATACAAGCTTTATCGCAACTGTCGCACATGAAGCATTTGGGGATAACATTCACCGATATCCGTCCGGGATTTGTAGACACGGCTCTTATAAAAAACAGCAACTTTCCCCTGTTAATGAAACCGGAAAAAGTTGCCCGAACCATATATCATGCTGTGAATAATCACAAACGCATCGTTACTATTGACTGGAAATACCGCATGCTGGTAGCCGCATGGAGACTTATTCCCAGATTTATATGGGAACGAATGCCTGTAAGCAAATCATAAATAAGGTACTATAGCCGAAAGCTTCATACTGTTAGAACCCTTTATCAGTATGTAATATCCTTGGGGAGCTTCTGCCTTCAGAGCTGCTATCACTTCGTCTGCATTGTCAAAAGTACGTTGTGAATGACGGGTAGCGCCAAATTCACTCCCCACCAGCCATACTTTGTCAAAGGTGCATTCATCGAGCATATCCACTATCTTCTGATGTTCTTCTGCACTATGAATTCCCAGCTCTTTCATGTCGCCCAGAATAGCCATTTTGGGAGTAACCTTCATTGCCTGAAAATTCTTCAAGGCCGCAGTCATGCTTGTCGGATTGGCATTATAGGCATCAATTATCAGATGGTTATTGGCTGTATCTTCCAGCTGAGAACGGTTGTTCGTAGGGACATAATCAGCCAACGCTGCGTCTATCTGCTGCGATGACACTCCGAAATACAGTCCTATGGTAACGGCAGCCAGCATATTGTCCATATTGTATGAACCAATCAGATGTGTTGTCACTTCATGCCACATGGAATTTCCCTGACGCCAGTGGAAATGCAGATAAGGAGCACACTCAACGACTTCACCACACGCATTCAGAATTGCTCCTGCCTGAGGACTTCCATAACGAATGGTAGCCAGTCCGTCGGCTATCTCATTTAGGTATTTATTGTCATTATGCAGGAAAACAATAGACTTAGGTTTCGTACGCAGATAGTCATACAGTTCTCCTTTCGTCTTTATCACTCCTTCAAAAGAGCCGAATCCTTCCAGATGAGCCTTGCCGACATTCGTAATGATTCCATAATCGGGCTCTACAATGTTTACAAGTTCACGGATATCTCCGGGATGGCTGGCCCCCATTTCAATCACTGCAATTTCATCTTCTGCAGTCAGACGCAACAACGTTAAAGGCACACCTATATGATTATTCAGATTTCCTTGCGTATACAATACACGGTATTTTTTCATCAATACATGCGCAATAAGTTCTTTTGTTGTAGTCTTACCGTTTGTACCGGTTATACCGATAATCCGGGTTCCTAACTGCCGACGATGGTAGTTTGCCAGGCGCTGCAGGGTCTTAAGCACATCATCAACTAAAATAAACCGCTTATCCTGGGCGTCACAATATTCTTCCTCATCTACAATGGCATAGGCACATCCCTGCTCCAAAGCAGACTTTGCAAATGCATTGCCATTAAAATTGGCGCCTTTCAACGCAAAGAACAAGGATTTTGGCAAACAATGACGGCTATCTGTAGTAATAACCGGATATTGCCGGAATATATGATATAAGGATGATATTTCCATAAAAATTCATTTACACTAATTTGCGTACAAAGATAAGGCAAAAAACAGAAACAAAAGCGTTCTAAAATCAATTATTGTATGTACTTTTGTAATATAAAAAACAAGCATTCAGATGAACCAGTTTTCCCTCAACTTAAACGGCAAGCTATATGAATTATCCTCTCCAAAGGTAATGGGGATATTAAACGTTACTCCTGATTCTTTCTATGCAGGGAGCAGAAAGCAGACAGAAGAAGATATCAAATCCCGCTGTCGGGAAATTATCGAAGAAGGAGGAGACATTATTGATATAGGTGCATACTCTTCACGCCCCGATGCCGAACACATCTCAGCAGAAGAGGAAAAAAGACGTCTGCGCACCGGCCTGGAAATATTACGCAATGAATATCCCGAGGCAATAGTTTCTGTCGATACATTCCGCGCAGATGTCGCCGAAATGTGCGTAAAGGAATACAATGTCAATATCATCAATGATATTTCTGCAGGAGAAATGGACAAGGAAATGTTCAATACGGTAGCCCGTCTGCAGGTTCCATACATCATGATGCATATGAAAGGTACACCACAAGACATGCAGAAAAGCCCTCAATATACCAGTCTGATGAAAGAAATATTCATGTACTTCTCCGAAAAAGTATACAAGCTTCACGAAATGGGAGTAAATGACCTTATTCTTGATCCCGGATTCGGTTTCGGCAAAACATTGGAACATAATTATGAACTGATGAACCATCTTGAAGAATTCAGCTTGTTTAATCTGCCCGTACTTGTAGGTATATCAAGAAAGTCCATGATATACAAACTGCTGGGAAATACGCCGTCTGAAGCATTGAACGGAACAACAGCATTAAATACGATAGCCTTACTAAAAGGAGCCAATATTCTAAGAGTTCACGATGTAAAAGAAGCCGTAGAAACAGTAAGAATCGTAACAGCATTGAACACCAAATAATATAAAAACAGACATACTACAAAATGCAATTCAATATAGAAATAAAAGATATCATTGACATCCTTTCAGTAGCCCTGCTGCTTTATTATGCTTACAAATTCATGAAAGAATCAGGCTCTGTAAAGGTTTTCACCGGAGTACTGATATTTGTACTGCTTTGGCTATTGGTGGCACAGATTCTCGAAATGAGGCTTCTGGGTGCAATCTTCGACCAACTGGTCAAAGTAGGTGCTATCGCCCTCATTATCCTGTTTCAGGATGATGTACGCCGCTTTCTGCAAGCATTAGGCTCTCATGAAAAAGCGAACCGCCTGTTCCGTCTGCTGACCGGAAACAGCAAGAAACAGAAGATAGACCGCTCTGAAATCATGCCTATCGTAATGGCCTGCCTCAGTATGAGCAAACAAAAGGTAGGAGCACTTATGGTTTTTGAAAGAACAATACCTCTCAATGATATCATTCTTACCGGCGATGAAATCAATGCGAACATGAATCAGCGCCTGATTGAGAACATATTCTTCAAAAACAGTCCCCTCCACGACGGAGCCATGATAATTCGTCATATGCGCATTACTGCCGCAGGATGTATATTACCGGTATCGCACAGCCTGGACATTCCCAAAAAGCTCGGATTGCGCCACCGTGCAGCATTGGGAGTCTCTCAACAGACTGACGCACTGGCTGTGATTGTATCGGAAGAAACAGGAGGAATATCCATAGCATACAAAGGGGAATTTCACCTGCACCTTTCAGCTGAAGAGCTTGAAAGCTTCCTGACAAAAGAATTGAACTGATATTCCATTATATTCACAGTATATAAGCCGGCATTTGTTCCATGTCGGCCTTTTTTATGCCCTGAGAAGGGGATTTAATATTCGATGCCTTAAAGCGTTCCTAGAGGCTAATTATAAAAGAATAAGGGCCTCTTAATGAAGAACCGGATGAAGATTCAAACAAACCATATAAACGTAAACACAGGCAGACCTTAATATATATATATATATATCATCTTGAACAAACCAGCCAAACAGAAAGCAATTCGAAGGATTCTAACAGATACTACTTTCCCTAGCACTAACAAACAAAGATATACTGTACTCCATTCATCTCAAGCCTATCCTTAAAGTATAGAACTCTTTATGCGTATTCTCACTGATTCTCTACCGGCTTCGACAATACAGCCGGCCAAAACTCTTCAGCTGATACGATAACCTTATTCCAAAACTATCGCGCCCTACCGGCGCACATATACAAACAAAAAATCCTCCGCAGTATGTTTCAACTTGCGGAGGATTTCACTCTTCTTTAAAAACGGCGACTACCTACTCTCCCACTTGCGCAGTACCATCGG
>OBKR01000815.1_pt1 | contig 31362 bp, 25 predicted proteins | sample 1518991 | NCBI WGS metagenome assembly OBKR01 (sample SAMEA2452117, study PRJEB22498) | human gut metagenome | biome: human feces; feature: human gut; material: feces | place: Australia | collected 2012
AATTACAGGAATAGGACTATAAAAATGGCATATGAAGTGAGTATGCTCTATCATCTTCATATGCCATCTTGATTTTTAGGGACATTTACTGAATATCCCTAAGACAAATACCGTTGCCCGTTTCTTTTATACGGTTATATAATCTTCTTATTTATATTTTTCGGAGAGATTACTTTGTATTGCTTCATAAGCTTTTTCCATTGTTTCCTTAATATCTTCAGGACCTATACCCTGTGGATAGATAGGATCGTGCATGGTAAGAGTCATACGGTGCCATTTGATGAATTTTCCGGTTCGGGGAAGTACGTCAAACGAGCCGTCGATGGTCAGTGGCACTATAGGTAGTTGGAGCTCATCGGCCAGTTGAAATGCACCTTTCTTGAACGGTCCCATCTTTCCGGTGAAAGTGCGTCTTCCTTCGGGGAAAACTACCAGTGAGGTTCCGTCGCGCAGGCTGTGGCGTGCCTGGTCAATGGTTTCCTGTATCTTCTTGGGGCCCGACTTGTCTACGAAGATATGTCCGGCCGACTGGCAGGCTTTACCGACAAAGGGAATGTTTCGCAATGATTTTTTCATCATCCATTTGAAATTACGTCCGATAAATCCGTAAATCAGAAAAATATCAAAAGCTCCCTGATGATTGGCTACGAAGATGTATGACTGGTTTTTCTTGAGCTGTTTGTTACGGTTTATTTTAACCGGAATAAGCAGTATATAGCATACAAGGCGTGACCATATCTTGCCCGGATGATACCCCCAGAAGTGCGCTCCGCCAATAAACGAGCCTATGATAGTTGTGAGTGCTGTCAGTATGGTGAGAACCAAAAGTATTGGTAAGGCAATGCAAATTTGGTAAATGCGGTATAAAAATGTAAACATAGTTGATAAATTTTGCGTGCAAAGATAAGTAAAATTCTATTTCTTCTGTAATGTTATTACCGTAATTTCCGGCCATGCGCCGAATCGGAAGGGAAGCATTACTTCTCCTACACCAATATTTACGTAGAGTGCGCGGTCATTTTCATAATACATACCTCTGTTTTCCTTGAAGAACCAGGATGCAGGAGTGAAACCGAACAGGATAAACTGCATGGCATGGGTATGTCCCGACAAGGTAAGCTGGATGTCTGTATCGGGCAATACTTCTCTTCGCCAGTGGGTAGGGTCGTGGCTGAGCAATACCTTAAACAGTCCCTCCGTACCTTTGATAGCTTTGGGCAAATCGCCTTTTTCCGGGAAAGGAGGCAACCCTTGATTCTCTACTCCAACGAGGGCAATGCATGTATCCTTGCGCTGTATAAGCGTGTTCGCATTGTTTAGCAACGTCCATCCCATCTGTGCCTGCCGCTGTTTCAGCTCCTTGAGGTTGGCAGCCTGTTCGCGGGGCGATTTCCATTTAAAGTAAGGACTGTAGTCGTGATTTCCTAATACGGAATATACACCGTCGGGTGCACGGAGCTGACCTAATATGTGTTCCACACCGTTCAGTTCGCTTGCGCGGTGATTCACCAGGTCGCCTGTAAAGACAATAAGATCTCCCTTTTGTTGATTGATAATATCTACCAGTCTTTGCACCTGTTTCGGATATTTTGCGATGGTACCGATATGCAGGTCAGAAAACTGCACTATTTTATATCCGTTAAAAGCTTCTGGCAAATCTGCCGATTCGAAAGTTACTTCTTTTACCTGATATCTGTGCCATCCGGACACTGTTCCGTATAATACCATAAACATTCCTCCTAATCCTATAGCCAGTCCTAAAATATTTCCTATAAATGTGCTTCTTTTCCATACCCGTTTAAATGCCAGACCAATGAAGCTGCACAGCATGAAAAGTCCTTTGGGGATGATTAGAGCCATGTAAACAATCAGATAGATACCGATGATGTAATTTTCGTTTTCTCCGAAATTGTCTTTGAAATTGAGTATGATGAGTGCTATCAGTAGCAGAATGGATGGTATGAAATATGCAACACGTAGCCAGTTCTTACGTGCAAGTTTACGAATATGATACCGATAGATATACCAGTCTGTCAATACCATAAAGAAAAGTAAAAGAAAGAATATTCGTTGAAGCATAGTATTATTGGGTATTAGTCGGTTAAGTTGGCGGCAAGAAATTTCCTCATTTCTTCTATGCTGCGGCCTCGGCGTTGCGCATAGTCAGTCAGTTGGTCATCACCAATTTTGCCAATGGAAAAATAACGTGCCTGTGGATGAGAAAGCATGAGTCCGCACACGGATGCACGTGGATTCATTGCTCCATTTTCGGTTAGTGTAATACCTATTTCATTCATGTGTAACAAATCATCAAGCAGGAATACCACCGACTGGTCAGGCAGTGACGGGTATCCTACGGCAGGGCGAATACCCTGATATTCTTCGTTCAGCAGTTGAGTGATGGTGAGTTTCTCTTCTTTGGCGTATCCCCAGAATTCTTTTCTTACCTGCTCGTGCATACGTTCTGCTGCAGCTTCGGCCAGTCGTTCTGCCAATACGTGTACAAGCATGCGTTTGTAAGGGTCGTTTTCGTAAAGTTGTTCCATCCCGGCATCTACCGTTGTGGCAAAGATGCCTACCGTATCGGTGATACCGCTTGAAGCTGGACGTACGAAATCACTCAGGCAAAGATAGTAGGGTGAGCCTCCCGGTTTGATTGTCTGCTGGCGTAACAGGGGAAATACTGTTCCGTCAAGCAGAAGGTTGTCACCGTCAGAATTGGCCTCGCACAAACGGAATATGGCATGAACCTTGTATTCTTCATCCAGTTTCCATAACATGCGCTGTGCCTCTTTGAAAAGTTGCATCGCTTCAGAAGCTTTAAGGCGTTCACTCTCTTCAAAGTTGCGTAACCATAAGGCACGGCATGTATCGCATCCATGTATGTTGGCTATTCCTGCAAAACGAGGTTGGAATCCCCATGCATGGAAAAAGTATATCCAGTTGATGTAATCAGTCAGTTCATGTATCTTGTATGAAATAATCATAATGCTTGAATCGGTGATTAAGTTCGTTTAAATCTTAATTCCTGTCCCCGGTAGGAATCGTCTATTTTTCCTTGTGCAAATACCTGATGCCCGTTGACAAATGTACGTTCTACCTTCCATTCAAATGTATGTCCTTCCAATGGGCTCCACTGGCATTTGCTCAGAATGTTTTCCTTGCATACGGTCCATGGAGAATGAGGACGTACCAGTACCATGTCTGCCTTGTAACCCGGTCGGATGAATCCTCTTTTCTCTATTCCGAACAGTCGGGCGGGAGCGTGACACATCTTTTCTACTACTGTTTCGATGCTCAGCACTTTCTGGTCTGCCAGCTCAAGCATGGCTACCAGTGAAAACTGTAACATAGGCATACCCGATACCGCCTTTAATGCACCTCCTTCTTTTTCCTTTAACAGATGAGGGGCATGATCGGTAGCAATGACATCAATCTTTCCGTTGTTCAGTGCCTGTCGCAATGCGTCGCGGTCTGTCTTTGTTTTTATGGCCGGATTGCATTTGATGCGGGTCCCCAGTGTATTGTAATCATCTTCACAGAAATATAGATGGGCTACACAAGCTTCAGCTGTGATGTTTTTTTCTTCAAGAGGCTGGTTTTCCAGCAAGTCCAGTTCACGGGCTGTACTTATATGAGCAATATGCAAGTGCGCTCCCGTTTCCTTTGCCAGCTGCACGGCCAGTTGTGATGAGCGGAAGCATGCTTCTTCACTTCGTATGGCCGGATGGTATTTTACGTCGGGATCGTCGCCATACAGTTCTTTATATTTCCTGGTGTTTTCGGCAATGACGGTCTGGTCTTCGCAATGTGCCACAATGGGCATGCCCGCTTCTCTGAAAATTTGCCGTAATGTCTCCATACGGTCCACCAGCATATTGCCGGTACTAGAACCCATGAATACCTTCACACCGCATATGCGGTTCTTGTCCAGTTGGTGAAGCAAGGTGGCATTATTGTTGGTTGCTCCGAAATAGAATGAGTAGTTGATGTGACTTTTGTGGGCCGCGTCCTCAAATTTTGCTTCGAGAGCTTCGAGGGTTGTAGTCTGTGGATTGGTGTTGGGCATGTCCATGTATGAGGTGACACCACCGGCAGCGGCAGCCTTGCTTTCACTTTCCATGTCGGCCTTGTGCGTGAGTCCCGGATCACGAAAATGCACATGATCGTCTATCACTCCCGGCAGCAGGAAAGCACCTTCGCCGTCAATTACCTGCTCACATTCGTATGCAGGTTTTTCATTATTGGATAAAACTTGCAGGATGTCTTCGTCTTCAATGACTACTGCACCCTTAAAAGTTTTTCCTTCGTTTACGATATTTACATTATTAAGAAGTAACCTTGCCATTTCGATTTGCTGCTGATATTGTAATGTTAGTGTTTCTTTTGGGGGTATTTGCGGAAAATGCTGTCAAGTTTGAGTCGTATTACTCCCAATACAGCTTCTCCGAATATGCCGCCACTCATTTTTGAGGTCCCCAATTCACGGTTTATGAATATTACGGGCACTTCCTTTATTTTGAATCCACATTTATAGGCTGTGAATTTCATTTCAATCTGAAAGGCATATCCTTTGAACCGTATTTTGTCAAGAGGGATGGTCTCAAGCACTTCACGTCGGTAACATTTGAATCCGGCTGTTGTATCATGTATGTTTAGACCTGTAATAATGCGTACATATTTGGATGCGAAATATGACATCAATACTCGTCCGATGGGCCAGTTTACCACGTTTACGCCGCTGATATACCGTGAGCCGATTGCTACGTCATAACCTTCTTTTGCACAGGCATCGTACAGGCGTGGCAAGTCATTCGGATTATGTGAAAAGTCGGCATCCATTTCAAAGATATAATTGTAGTTGTGTTCCAAAGACCATTTGAAACCGGTGATATATGCTGTTCCCAGTCCTAACTTTCCTTTTCTTTCAATCATGAAAAGCCTTTCGGGAAACTCTTGCTGCAGATGTTTTACAATATCGGCAGTGCCGTCGGGCGATCCGTCTTCAATTACCAGAATATGAAATTCTTTTTCCAGTCCGAACACTGCGCGGATTATATTCTCAATATTCTCCTTTTCATTATAGGTAGGAATAATGACAATGCTGTCTGATGTTTGCATTTTATTACAGTCTTAATTGTTGAATATATTATGCAAATATAGGAATATTTGCTGAAATAGCTCTTGATAGAGTCTGTATAATGAAAAGCACGTGTGCTTTTTTTGAAAGGACACGTGCTTAGCAGGAAAAGGACACGTGCTTTTATCGGAAAGGACGTGTCCTTTTTTAAAAAGGAAAGTAAAAATATATAGTATTATGTATTGCATAGTACATAGATAATACATACCTTTGCGCAGTAAACAGGAATTGTATGGCCAAAACAAATCCGGAAAACAGATAAAGCCTATGAATATTGACAATGCTAAGTCGCAAATGCGTAAAGGGATGCTTGAGTATTGCGTTCTGCTTCTGCTGCGGGGAGAAGCTTCGTATGCTTCGGATATCATAGTCCGTCTGAAGGAAGCTGAGCTGATAGTAGTGGAAGGAACGCTTTATCCTTTGCTTACGCGATTGAAAAAAGAGGGATTATTGACGTATGAGTGGCGTGAATCAACTCAAGGACCTCCACGCAAGTATTATAAGTTGACTGATGAGGGCAGTTCATTCTTGTGCGGACTGAATGAGGCATGGGGAGAACTTGTTCGTACGGTGAATCATTTGAAAAACAACGGGTAATTTTTAAAGTCGGAAAAGATGAAAAAGAACATAACAGTAAATATTTTCGGTTCGCTCTATGCCATCGATGAAGATGCTTATGAATTGCTGAACCGTTATCAGAATGACATGAAGCGTTATTTCAGTCATCGGGAAGACGGTGGCGAAATAGCGGACGATATAGAGCACCGCGTGGCTGAGTTGCTGGCAGAACTGAAGGCCGGTGGGGTGGAAGCCATCACTATAGAGCATGTACAGGATATAATCAGGCGTATTGGAAGTCCGGAGGAGATGGAAACAGAGAGCGGTGAAGAACAGACGGTGAATGATTCTGCCAATGAATTGAGAAGGCAAAAAAAACTTTATCGCAATCCGGATGACAAGATGCTTTCGGGTCTGACTTCGGGATTGGCCTGTTATTTTGACAAAGACCCGCTTCTGTTTCGCCTGCTGATGGTAATACTGGCATTTCTCACTCAGGGACTGGCCGTGATAGCCTATCTGATAGTATGGCTCATTGTTCCGGAGGCTAAAACACCCGAACAGCGCCTTGAGATGCAGGGAAAAAGTGTGAATATGGAGAATCTGCGTGAAGAAATTCTGAATGGTACGCAGAATCTGAAAGAAAAAATGGCTTCGCAGGAAGTGCAGAGCAAGGCAAGAGGCTGTTTGGGAGGATTGCTTGATTTGGTAGCGAAGATGTTTAAGTTTCTGCTGATACTCATGGCCATAGGAGTTCTTCTCTTTTTGTTTGGCATGACAGTGGCCCTTGTTCTTGGAATAGGGGGAGGTATTTATGCCTCGACCATTGGCTTCGGCTCGCTGTTTTGGGGCAATGTGGATGCCTGTCTGCTGCAGACGCTTGACAATCTGCCTGCGTCGTTGACATGGGAATTCTGGATAGCGGCAGTCAGCCTGTTGGTATTTGTAGTCGTGTCGGTTTATACGCTTGTATATGTGCTGGGGCGGATGATGGGAAAAATGAAACAGATGAATGGAGGAACCAAATGGACATTGGTTGTGGTATGGTTTGTTTCCCTGATTCTTTCCATACTGTTTACGGTAACTACCTCGAGCGGAGTTTCCAAAATATATTATGAGACACGGATAGGAAAGAATACGCATAACGGATTTTATGTTCCTGAAGACGAATGGACAAAGTTGCGGAATTACGGCTGGAATATTGTGCATCATAAATACTGTGATGACGATTATGTGAGCAGCAGTCATTTTTATAACAGAAAATACCGGCCATATCTGCATGCCAGAAACAAAAATGGAGTCATGGAGTATCAGATGGAACGGGAACAATATGTGGAGCCGGGTGTTTATGAACTGACGGCAGTGGGCCGGTGTGATGGAAGCGGTGCCTTTGTATATGCCGTGACAAGAGACTCTCTGTATCTGAAAGAGATTCCGGTCTGTGGAGATGAAGGCGGAAACATTTGGGAAGAGGCCGTAAGAATGACAACTGACTCTTTAAATGTATCGGCAACTGCGGAAAAGAAGGAGGAACCGGTTGTACGCCGCACGCTTTCGGAGTATAAGGAAATAGCAAAAGCGCATAAGGGCAAAGGTTATGGCTGGAGCAGGATTAGAATCGGAGAGATAGAGGTGAAAGAAGCCGGTAAAGTACGCTTTGGGGTGTCAAATGTACCCTCGTTTACAGATAGTCCGTGGCATGGCGAATGGCTTTCTGCTGCAGAGTTCCGGTTGACAAAGGTAAAATAGCAGGAAATATTTGTTGTTGTTAATAAATCAAGCCCTGTTTCTCATTGTTCCCATTGGGGAAATCGGAGAAGCAGGGCTTTTATGTATCAAGTCATTTCGTTATCAGAGAACTTTCTTGTAGAGGTCGAGAATGATTTCTTCTGTTACTTCGCGAGGATTGCCCGGAGTACATACGTCCTTAATGGCAGATGCAGCAAGTTTCGGCAAATCGGATTCTTTGATACCGAGTTCAGACAGGTGCTGTGGGATACCTACCTTGATAGAAAGAGCCTTGACAGCATCTACTGCTGCTTTGGCAGCTTCTTCCTTGCTCATACCGTCTTTGTAAACTTTCATTGCTTTGGCTATTTCAACATATTTGTCGAGAGCGGCCGGTGCGTTGAATTCCATGATGGTAGGAAGCAGCAATGCATTGGCTACACCGTGAGGTATGTCAAAGATAGCTCCGAGAGGATGAGCCATACCGTGAACAACACCCAGACCTACATTTGAGAATGCCATACCTGCAATGTATTGAGCTACTGCCATTCCGTTGCGTGCTTCGGCATTGGTAGGTTCGAATACAGCGGTTTCAAGGTAACGTGCAATCATTTCGATAGCTTTGATTTCGAACATGTCACTCATTTCCCATGCACCTTTGGTAATCAAACCTTCAATGGCGTGAGTAAGTGCGTCCAGACCGGTAGATGCGGTAAGACTCTTCGGCAATGTATACATCAGTTCAGCATCGACAATGGCAATTGCCGGGATGTCGTTGGGGTCAACGCATACCATTTTCTTTTCGTTGGCTTCGTCGGTAATAACGTAGTTGATTGTAACTTCAGCAGCAGTTCCGGCGGTTGTAGGTAATGCGATGATAGGAACAGATTTTTTCTTGGTCGGAGCAACTCCCTCCAATGAAACTACATCACTGAATTCGGGATTGTTGGTAATGATACCGATAGCTTTGGAAGTGTCGATTGAAGAGCCACCACCGATAGCCAGAATGAAATCGGCTCCAGATTCGGCAAAAGCCTTGACACCTGCTTTTACGTTAGATACGGTAGGGTTGGGTTTGATATCGCTGAACACAACATATGGGATGTTGGCTTGTTCCAAAACCTTCAGGACTTTGTCGGCAACTCCGAATTTGATTAAGTCCTTATCTGTTGATACAAATGCTTTATGCAGGCCTAAACGGTTGATTTCCTGGGGCAAGACTTCGCGTGCACCCGGTCCGAAGTATGATACTTCATTTAAAACGAATCTATTAATCATGATATATACAATAAAAATAAGTTAGAGAATGATTGATATACAAAGGAAATAAAAAATTATTAACTATACGAAGATTTTCTGGCAATTATTATTTATATACTTTTGCACATCGTTTTTTATGTATATGGAAATATCTGAATTGCAATCTGTCTATGCAGGGCATCCGAACGTAAAAGCCTTTGAGGCTTTGGCTAAGAAAAGAACAGTAAGAAATGTTTTTTTGCAGGGATTATGTGCTTCTGCTACGCCTTTATTTTTATCGGGTATATTGAAGAAAATGGCTTCTCCTTTTGTCTGTATTTTGAATGATTTGGAAGAGGCCGGTTATTTTTATCATGATTTGACGCAGATTAATGGAGAAGCGGATGTGCTTTTCTTCCCTTCGTCCTATAGAAGAGCCATAAAATATGGTCAAAAGGATTCGGCTAATGAAATATTGCGTACGGAAGCATTGAGTCGTTTGCAGCACAAAACAGGGAATGTATGTATTGTGACTTATCCGGAAGCTCTCGCAGAAAAAGTTGTGTCAAAGAAAAACCTGTCACAAAAGACACTGGTCTTACACAGCGGCGAGCATTGTGACCCTGTGGAAGTAGGGAATACCTTGTTTGCATGGGGATTTGAGCATGTGGATTACGTATACGAACCTGGACAGTATGCTGTGCGGGGAAGTATCATTGATGTGTTTTCATTCTCATCGGAATATCCTTATCGAATAGACTTTTTTGGAGACGAGATAGACAGCATACGTTCATTTGAGGTAGAAAGTCAGCTTTCCAAAGATAAAAAGGAACAGATAACCATTGTACCCGAACTGGACAGTTGCGGTAGTGAGGAAGTATCTTTGTTTGATTTTCTTGCTGATGATTCCTTTTTGTGGGTTAAAGACTTTCTGTGGGTAAGAGAAAGGATAGAAGCTGTGCATAATGAGGCAATATCTCCGCAGGCTGCTATAGTCTGTGCGGCAGAGGAAGGTCTTGATAAGGTAAAGATGCCCGCAACTATTGATGGGGAAGAGTTTGCAAGAGAGGCCTTAAGATTCAGAAAAGTGGAGTTCGGAGTGAAAGCGACGGGAGTGCCGGATGCAAAGCTGGAGTTTAAAGTCGCATTACAGCCGATATTTCATAAGAATTTTGACTTGGTGAGTTCTACCTTGAAAGACTATCAGGCGAAAAGATACAGGATATACATACTCTCGGACAGTGTAAAACAGACAGACCGTATTAAGGCAATCTTCGAGGAGCGGGGCGATGATATCAGTTTCATACCGGTAGACAAGACTTTGCATGAGGGCTTTGTAGATGAAACATTGGAAGCTTGTTTCTTTACGGATCATCAGATCTTTGACCGTTTTCACAAATATAATCTGAAGAGCGACAAGGCGCGCAGTGGAAAAGTGGCTTTGTCATTGAAAGAACTTAATCAGTTTGAGCCGGGTGATTATGTGGTGCACATTGATCACGGAGTAGGTCGTTTTGCCGGATTGGTACGTATCCCTAATGGAAATTCAACACAAGAGGTTATCAAACTGGTGTATCAGAATGATGATGTGGTTTTTGTTTCAATTCACGCTTTACATAAAATATCCAAATATAAAGGAAAAGATGGAGAGGCTCCTCGTTTGAACAAGTTGGGTACCGGGGCATGGGAAAAATTGAAGGAACGTACGAAGAGCAAGATTAAGGATATAGCACGTGATTTGATAAAGCTTTATGCACGGCGACGCGAGGAAAAGGGATTCAGTTTCAGTCCGGATTCGTTTTTGCAGCATGAACTGGAGGCAAGCTTTATTTATGAAGATACACCAGACCAGCTTAAGGCTACGCAGGAAGTAAAGGCTGATATGGAAAAAGACCGTCCGATGGACCGTCTGGTCTGTGGAGATGTTGGATTCGGTAAAACAGAGGTTGCTATTCGTGCAGCCTTTAAAGCTGTGTGCGATAATAAACAGGTAGCGGTACTTGTGCCTACGACTGTACTGGCATACCAGCATTATTGTACGCTTCGTGACCGTTTGAAAGATTTTCCTTGCAAAGTGGATTATCTGAGTCGTGCGCGTAAGTCATCCGATGTACGGCGTATATTGAAAGAATTAAAAGAAGGTGAACTTAATATAGTGGTTGGAACACATCGTATTATAGGAAAGGATGTTGTTTTCAAGGATTTGGGACTTCTGGTTATTGATGAAGAACAGAAGTTTGGCGTAGCGGTAAAGGAAAAGTTGAAACAGTTGAAAGTAAATGTTGATACGCTTACCATGACAGCTACCCCTATTCCACGTACATTGCAGTTCTCATTGATGGGAGCACGTGATATGTCTGTTATCCAAACGCCGCCTCCAAACAGGTATCCGGTTCAGACGGAAGTGCATACATTTAATGAAGATATCATTGCCGAAGCTATTAATTTTGAGATGAGCCGTAATGGGCAAGTGTTTTTTGTAAACAATCGTATCAACAATCTGGAAGAACTGAAAGCTATGGTGTTGCGTCTGGTTCCTGATGCACGTGTATGCATCGGGCATGGGCAAATGCAACCGGAGGAATTGGAGAAGGTAATTCTTGGTTTCGTGAATTATGATTACGATGTGCTGATAGCTACTACAATTATTGAGAGCGGTATTGATATCCCAAATGCCAATACAATCATTATCAATCAGGCTCAGAACTTCGGATTAAGTGACTTGCACCAGATGCGTGGACGTGTGGGACGCAGTAACAAGAAAGCTTTCTGTTATCTGTTGGCTCCTCCTCTTTCCAGCTTGTCTACAGAATCACGTCGCAGGTTACAGGCTATAGAGAATTTCTCGGATTTGGGAAGCGGTATTCATATTGCCATGCAGGATTTGGACATTCGTGGAGCCGGTAATTTGCTGGGAGCCGAGCAGAGTGGATTCATTGCCGATTTGGGATATGAAACGTATCAGAAAATTTTGGCTGAAGCCGTTACGGAATTGAAAAACGATGAGTTTGAATCATTGTATGCCGATGAACAGAAACCTGCAGGTGAAGAGGTGATTAGTGGTGAGGAATTTGTAAATGAATGTACAGTGGAAAGTGATTTGGAATTACTTTTCCCGGATGAATACGTGCCTAGTAGCAGTGAGCGTATGTTGCTTTATCGGGAACTTGACGGTTTGGAACTGGACAAGGATGTTGAGGCCTATCGTAAACGACTGGAAGATCGTTTTGGCAAGCTGCCGCCGGAAAGTGAAGAACTGTTGAAGATTGTTCCTTTACGTCGATTGGGAAAACGTCTGGGAGTGGAACGTATATACCTGAAATCTGGTAGAATGACACTTTTCTTTGTGAGTAATCCGGATAGCATGTATTATCAGAGCAATGCCTTTGGAAAGATTATTTCATATATGGGACGTTATCCGAAGCTATGCAATTTGCGTGAACAGAACGGAAAGCGCAGCATGGTAATTCGTGATGTAGAAACAGTAGACAAAGGAGTGGCCATTTTGAAGGAGATTGTGAGTATGGAAGGATAAAAATGGTGATTTGAACCATAAAAATTTTCGGCTGTGTTCCTGTCAATCATATTACTGACAGGAACGCAGCCGAATTTATTATTTTTCTATCGGTTATACAGCTTATTGATTAAGTCTTTACGTCCGATCTTTTTGAGTTCTGCTATAATTTTCTGACGCTCTTCTGGCTTATACCAGAAAAAGAACATGCGTTGTGCCAGCTTTTCACGGGGCGTTTTTGCAGAGAAAACCGGTTCTAGTGTGTAAGGATGGTAGCCTGTGTACCATGCCTCCGTACTTATGGTCATGGGAGTGGGAGTGAAATCCTGCACCTGTTCCAAATGAAAATCCAGCTGTTTGGTAATAACTGCTAATTCGGCCATATCTTCTTCTGTGCATCCAGGATGACTGGATATGAAATAAGGAATAATCTGCTGTTTCAAACCGGCTTCCTTGTTTATTTTATCAAAAATCTTCTTGAACTGATAAAACTGTTCAAAAGGTGGTTTCCGCATAAGGTAGAGGACTTTGCTGCTGGTATGTTCGGGAGCTACCTTCAAACGTCCGCTTACATGCCTTTTTATCAGTTCTTCGGTATATTTACGGATACCTTCGTCTGTTTCCTTGTCATTGGTCTTATGTAAAAGAAGATCGTATCGGACTCCACTGCCGATGAAGCTTTTTTTGATACCTGGCAATGCGTCTACCGATTTGTATATGTCAAGCAACGGACGATGGTCTGTATTCAGATTAGGACATATTTGAGGATGTATACACGACGGACGTTTGCACTTGTGGCACAACTCCTGTTTTTTTCCGCCCATTGCATACATGTTGGCCGACGGGCCTCCCAAATCAGATAAATATCCTTTGAAATCGGGAAGTTGCGTAATAGCTTTTACTTCTTTCAGAATGCTTTCCTTACTGCGGCTCATGATAAATTTTCCCTGATGGGCCGATATGGTGCAAAAAGCGCATCCACCGAAACACCCCCGATGAATATTGACTGAGAATTTAATCATTTCATATGCCGGAATTCGTTTCCCTTTATATTTGGGATGAGGCAGACGGGTGTATGGCAGGTCGAATGAATGGTCCAGTTCTTCCTGAGTCATGGGAGGGTATGGCGGATTTACAATGACAGCTTTCCTGTCAACTTCCTGTATGATGCGTTGTGCAGCATATTTGTTTGATTCTTCTTCAATATGCCGTACATTGGATGCCTGTTTTTTCTTGTCGGCAACGCATTCTTCATGCGAGTACAGACAAAGGTCAGATGCTGTTTTTATGTCGGCTTCCTGATTTTTGTCTATAAGATAAGCTGTTTGTGGAATATCAGTCGGCAGTGAATATCTGTGTAGTGAGAATTCGTCTGTACTGTTACCTATGATTTCCGTCATTTTGTGACAGAGCTCAACAACAGGCTTTTCACCCATACCATAAATCAGCATGTCTGCTCCCGATTCAATCAAAATGCTTTTTTTCAATTTTTCCTGCCAGTAATCATAATGAGTGAGTCGTCGCATGGAAGCTTCTATACCGCCAAGAATAACGGGTGTGTCTGGATATAGTTTTTTTAGTATTTGTGTATATACGATAGTCGGATATTCAGGCCGTAAGTCATGACGCCCGTCTGGAGTGTATGCATCCTCAGAGCGTAGTCGTCGGTTGGCAGTGTACTTATTGACCATGGAATCCATGCATCCGGGCGATATGCCGAAGAAAAGACGTGGGCGTCCCAGTTTCTTGAAATCGCGTAAATCATCGCGCCAGTTGGGTTGCGGTATGATTGCTATTTTCAATCCTTCCGCTTCAAGAATTCGTCCGATAACGGCTGCTCCAAATGAAGGATGATCAACGTATGCGTCGGCACTGAAAATGATTACATCAAGTACATCCCAATGGCGTAAGTCTGTTTCTTTTTTAGTGGTAGGTAACCAGTCTGTAAGTTTGTATTCTTGCATGAATATCCGGTATATGACAATATTTATCAGACACGAATTGCAGATTTTGGCGTGTATAATTTGCAATTCGTGTCTGCTCTATATAAAGTATATCAATATGTTTTTTATTTATTCGTTAGTCGGTTCAGCAGTTTCTTCTCGTTTGCCTTCTTCCCATTTTGCATATAATTGCAGCAGTTGGTTCAGACCGAATGCCTTCATGTTGTTATGATAAATAACATCGATACACAAGTCAAGCAAGTCTTTGCAATTTGTTTCGGAAGAGGCAATGAGTGAGCGGATGTTTAGTTTAAGCTTGTCCAAAACGCTTTCATCAACGATTCCGTTACTGTCTATCAAATGTTGAAAAAGAGAATATTTTTCAATTGTTTTCAAGTGTTCTTCACTAATCTCCATACTTCTTGTTCCTGAAGTGTTTGTTTGGATTGTATACATAGTCGTTTAAGTTTTGTCTTTGTTATATTCGCAAATGTATAAAATAACTTTGATTAAAATGTCTTTTATGTGATAAATGTATGGAATAAATGTACGAAACTTTTCAAAAAATGGCTTTTTTGATTATTTTTGCTCTCGAAAAACAATTATAGATTAATTTACACTATGAGAACTATTTTTATGACCGTTTGCCTTTTTATGGCAACGATTTCTGTTTCTGCCCAAACAATTTATTCGAAAGAAATGTCACGTTCGCACGGTGAACATTGGACTGAAAAAGGGTGGGATTATGTTAATGGATTGGTTGCAAAGGCATTATTGAAAGTATGTAATGAAAGCAACTATGATGATTCTACAGCCGATTTTTATAAATGGGCAAAATCGTATGCCGATAAGGCAATCAATGAGGATGGCTCTTTCAAGAATTTCAAGAAGGGAAATATTGACAATATAGCATCGGGTAAGGTTTTGTTTGAACTTTACAAGCATGAAACTGATTTGGATAAGAAAAACGGAACAAACAACGCACAGCGTTATAAAGTTGCAGCCGATTATCTGTACAATTATCTGCGTTATGAATATTCACGTATTCCGGAGGGAGATGCAAAAGGTGGTTTCTTCCATAAGGATATATATCCACAACAGATGTGGCTTGACGGTTTGTACATGGGAGCTGCCTTTTATGCAGAATGGTTGCATAACTTTGCTGCCAATGATATGGACGGATGGAGCGATATAGCCAACCAGTTTATTATTATCCACCGTCATACTTATGATGCCAATAAACAGTTGAATTATCATGCTTGGGCTGCTGATCCGAATGATGTAAATGCATTCTGGGCAAATAAGAAGGAGCCTTTCCTTGGATGTTCCAAAGAGTTCTGGGGACGTGGTATGGGATGGTTCTTTGCAGCGTTGGTAGATGTTCTTGAGGTTATGCCGCAATCACATCCGGATTATCAGAAACTGGTTAAGATAACCAATGAAGTAGCAGCAGGTCTGGCACGTTGGCAAGATAAGAAGAGTGGAGTCTGGTATCAGCTATTGCAGTATGACAATTCTTATATGAGTCATTGTGGTATTGCCAATTATTTGGAATCTTCTGCATCGAGCATGTTTACATATGCTTATTTGAAAGGTCTTCGTATAGGTGTGTTACCTGCAAAATACAAAAAGGTTGCTGATAAAGCATATAAAGGACTTTTGAAAACATTCATTACTAAGAATGAAGATGGAACGCTGAATATTAACCAAAGTTGTCGTTCGGCTGGTGTAGGTCCGGCAAAGAGTCCTGATCGTGATGGTTCAGCTGATTATTATTTGTGTGGAGGTGATGTTCGTATTGTGTTCAATGAAGGAAAGGCGATAGGTCCGTTTATTATGGCAAGTCTTGAATACGAAAAAGTAAAATAATCACAGGCTTTCAATAGTTTATATTCAATAAAGAGGCTGTCTCAAAATAGAATTGCAAAAGTAAAAAATCTTATAGATTGAAACTTAGAAGTAAAAAAACTCCTGATTTAGCCCTTGTTTATTGCAATTATAGGACTAAAAGCAGGAGATTTTTATGTTGTAGCTTATAGATTGTAAGTAAGCTTATCTCTATTTTTTATTTTGAGACAGCCTCTTTATTATTGTTACAGGTCTTTAAGTAAAACGTGACTGACATCTTTAAAATAATTATTTTTTGCATCCTCCAGCGTTTGCCATGGACGTTCATATTTATTTTCCTTATCAATCTTAAAGTTTTCGTTTCCTGCAGAATCCAAGCGTGTCATTAAGGTTGCTACGTTTAGATGGTTGATGTCTTCAGATGGAGTATAGAATGTTGGTTCGTCTTTGTCTGTGTTACATTCATATAAAAGCCGTAAATCAACCAGTTCATAAAGAATTTGTTTAGTCATTCGAATAGGTATATTATGCTTGTGTGCCAATGACTCAGCGGTATAGGGACGTTCTCCTTTTTCAAACCGTTTGCATATGAGAGACATGATAAGAATACATAAGAAATCATGATAGCGTCGACTTATGTTTTTGGTTTCCCGTGCAAAATTGTAGTTTTCAAAATTTTGGTTGCAGTAGCTGAGTTCAGCTCCGAACAGGCAGATACTCCATGAGATCTGTGTCCATAACAGGAAGAGAGGAATGGCTGCAAAACTACCATATATGGCATTATAGTTTGATACCCATATCTGACTGTTTATATAAAAGTACTGTAAAATCTGAAATGCTGCACCGGCCAAGAAGCCTGGAAAAACGGCATTTTTGAAGCGAACCCTGGTATTGGGCATGAATATGTACAATCCGGTAAACATTAAACCGGTGAACAGGTATGGAATGGTACGAACCATAAATTTGGCAAACGATGAAAGGATAAGATAACTTTCCAAATCTTTCATCATGGTAGTCATAAATATGGAGAGACCGCCGGATATGACAATTACAATAGGTAATAATAGAAAAATAGAAAAATAATCAGTTATTTTTCTGAATGGAGTTCGTTGTTTTTTAACTTGCCATATCTGGTTAAATGCGCGTTCGATATTTCCCGTCAATGTCAATACGGCCCATAAGAGTACAATCAGACCGATACCGATAAATATTCCGCTTTGGGCATGTGCCAGATATGAGTCTGTAAGTTGTATGATGACGTCTACGGCTACAGTTTGTCCTTCCAGTCCTTTTCGAACTTGTTCTTCCATCATGTCAGCAAAACCTAATCCTCTGGCAACGGCAAATAAAATGGCAAGGATCGGAACGATAGAAAGCAATGTATTGTATGTCAGAGCTGATGCTTTATTTACAATACGGTCTTCATTAAAACGTCGTATGGAAAGTAACAGTGATTTGAGTATATTATAAAATAAGTATTGGAAACGTCCTACTTCGTTTTCTGTAACTCGCCATATTCCTTCTGTGAGGAATCGCCTGGTTAATTTGATTCGTGTACGGATGTGGAGGTTCATATGCTGGATGGTTTATATAAAAACAGAGGGTCTGTAAGCCGGGTTCTGTTCCTTATATAAATAAGGTGTCTGTCATTTATCTACGCCCATTGTTACCAATAGGCTCTAGCAATCCACCCTCCGACTGGGGCGAGCAACCCTCTTTGCGCCGGTATACATGATCTTACAGCTCCCAAGATGCACAGCTCAATATGTCACCATATGACTGGTGAGCTCTTACCTCACCTTCTCACCCTTACCTCTTCGAGAAGAGGCGGTTATTTTCTTCTGCATAGCTCTACTCTCGCGAATAGCTTTCTGTTAGGAAGTGGGATGCTCTGCGCTGCCCGGACTTTCCTCCTTCGACTGATGTCGACGGCGACAGACCGACCTTCTGTTTTTCATTTTTGCAAAGGTATGAAAAATTCCTTATGGAAGGGAAAAAAGTTTCAAAAAATACCTTATAGTCATATTTGTCAGTAAGATATAACGAATGCAAATTTGGCAGATTTTAGGCTTAACTGCTGTTAATCGAAAAACACCTCTGTTAAAAGATGGCAAAATATAGTGACAAAGCTTTTTTACGAATATTTTTTGTTATTACTTTAACGACGTAAATGTTAAACAAACATGGAATTTTAACAAATTAAATACTGATAGTTATGAAAACGAGAAGTAAAATGTTGCTAGGAGCAGCGGCTATTGTGTTGTTCAGTTCCGCAGTAGCAGGAGTTACCACTTATTCTTTAATGACTAAAAATGAAACTCCGGAATCTTTCAATGAGTTGTTTTCACCGAATCCGAATGTAAAACTGGCTTCAATGAACACTATGGCTGCTCAGCCTGTTGATTTGACTCAGGCTGCCGATATGTCATTGCATGCGGTAGTGCATATTAAATCTACTCAAAATGGAAAAGAACAGGTAGTAAGAACGCCTTCAGATATATTTGATTTCTTTTTTGGAGACGGTTATGGAGGACGCACCCAACGAGTACGTACTCAGCCGAAAATTGGTATCGGTTCGGGTGTGATTATTAGTAAGGATGGTTATATTGTTACCAATAATCATGTAATTGATAAAGCTGATGAAATTGATGTAACTTTAAATGATAGCCGTAAATTTAAGGGTCGTTTAATTGGTACTGATGCTGATACCGATTTGGCGCTTATCAAGATTGAAGGTGATGATTTCCCGACAATTCCTATCGGTGATTCTGATGCCCTGAAAGTTGGAGAATGGGTATTGGCTGTAGGTAATCCGTTTAATCTGACTTCTACGGTTACCGCTGGTATCGTAAGTGCGAAAGCACGTACATTGGGTGTATATAATGGTGGAATAGAATCGTTTATACAGACTGATGCCGCAATCAATGAAGGTAATAGTGGTGGTGCATTGGTAAATGCAAGAGGTGAATTGGTAGGTATAAACTCAGTTTTGACATCGCCTACGGGTACTTACACGGGTTATGGTTTTGCAATTCCTACTTCCATTATGGTAAAGGTTGTTTCTGATATCAAACAATATGGCGCTGTACAACGTGCTGTACTTGGCATAGGCGGAAGTGATGTAAACAGTGATCCGGAATTGGAAGGTAAAGATTTTGGAACTGTTGACGGAGTCTATGTAAAACAAGTTATAGAAGGTTCTTCTGTTGCCGGTTCGGATATTAAGGTTGGTGATGTCATTGTAGCTCTTGATGGAAAAGCTATGAAAAATATGGCAGAGTTACAGGAGGCATTGGCTAAACATCGTCCGGGTGATAAAGTGAAAATCACAGTTATGCGTGATAAGAAGAAACATACTGTTGAAGTTGTGTTGCGCAATACTCAAGGAAATACCAAAGTTGTAAAGAATGTAGGTATGGAAATTCTGGGTGCAGCGTTCCAGGAACTTCCTGCAGATTTGAAACAACAGTTGCATTTGGGCTATGGATTGCAGGTAACAGGAGTAACAAGTGGTAAGATGGCAGATGCCGGTATACGTAAAGGATTTATTATCTTGCGTGCTAACGGAGAAACAATGCGTACGGTTGAAGATTTGGAAAATGTGATGAGATCTGCAACCCAGTCGCCTGATCAGGTATTGTTCCTTAGCGGTGTGTTCCCGTCAGGCAAGCGTGGAAACTTTGCAGTAGATTTAAGTCAGGAATAATAAAATAGAGATTCATTATAAAGGATTAGTTTTTAGGTAGAAAGTAAGGGGATGTACCATATGGTTCATCCCCTTTTTTCGTATATGTATATTATTTGTAGATGGTTGTTTTTTTCCATAAGGTTCTATATTCATAAGGCGTCTTTCCTGTCATCTTGCGGAAAAACTTGCAGAAGAATGACGGATTGGGAAAATTTAATTCGTCAGAAATCTGATATATAAGTTTGTTGCTGTGGCAGAGTTGCAGTTTGGCTTCCTGAGTTATAGCCTCATTTATCCATTCCATTACGGTGCGGTTACTGCTTTGCTTGATAACAGTACTTAGATAACGTGGGGTGAGAAACAGATGATTGGCATAAAATGCCAGATGACGTTCTTTTATGGCATATTTGTTGACAAGATCTATGAAACGGTTGAATATGTCGTTTTGCCTGGTATTATTATTGTTATTTTCCGGATTGTCAAAAGAGTGCGTACAGGATATTTGTGTCAATAGCGCATATATAAGATGTTGTATGGTTGTACGGCTGAAAGTATGGCTGTTTACTATTTTCCATATTAATTCGAAAAGCTCCTCAAAGATACTTCTTTCAGTGTCGGTTATTGGAATATTTTGATTGAGCTGTCTGTTCAGATATCGTTGCAGAATGTTGTTTCTGTGTTCCTGAGGTAGAAATTCTTCAGTAAAGGCAAGCATCATGAAGTCACAGTCTGGACTCAGGTAACATACCTCCATGATTGTTCCGGGAGATACAATTGCTATATGATTGGCTTTTAGTTTATATTCTCTCAGATTGACAATTGCAGAAATACTGCCCGATTTCATTAATACAATTCTTCCTTCACTCAGGCAATAGGGATGATTCAGTTTAAAAAAGAATTTTCCTACATCATGTATTCCCTTTATAGTATGTACTATGCCGAAATCTGATGAGAGAAAGCGGTATTTGTTTAACGGTATCTCAATAAAATTCTGAATCTGGTCAATCCTCAAGTCGGAAAATTCTTTTTGTCTCATAACGTATCCATATTTCCGGTAAAGGTAATAAATAAAGCTTTTGATATGTCATATTTGAAGAGTTATCGGAATAACAGGACATTTTTGCATACAGCTGGAACTTATATGCATGCAGAAAGTATATATCTTTGTCATGTTAAAAATGTTATACGTATTATGAAACGGTTATTGACTCTTATTCTTTGGGCTGGATTTGCAGGAAAAGTTTTTGCTCAGCTGTCGCTTGATATCTGTTTGAAAAAGGCTCAGGCAAATTATCCTCTTGTCAGGCAGTATGAACTGATTTCTATGACAGAAAACTATGATTTATCGAATGCGGCCAAAGGTAATCTTCCACAAGTGGCAATGTCAGGAAAGGCATCTTATCAGAGTGATGTGACAACAATTCCTCTAAACATTCCTGGTTATACTATCGAGTCTCTTCCAAAAGATCAGTATCAGATAATGGTGGAGGTAAATCAGAACATATGGGATGGAGGACAGATATATCATAATAAGCAAAAGGTAAAAGCTGTATCTGACGAAAACAGGCGTCAGGCAGATGTTTCGATGTATGCCTTGAATGAGAGAGTAAATCAAATCTTTTTCGGTATACTTCTTATAGATGAACAGCTTCGTCAGAATAATTTGCTTGAGACAGATTTGACCAGAAATCTGAAGAATGTTACAGCGTATCGTGAGAACGGATTAGCCAACAATGCAGACGTGGATGCTGTGAATGTAGAGATTCTGAATACACGGCAGAAGCGCCTGGAGTTGGAAAATAACAGACTGGCTTATGTGAGAATGCTATCTTTACTTATAGGTGAGGAAATAAAATCTGATACCGAGTTTATGAAACCAGTGGCAGAAGAGAATCTGACCACTGAAATAAAAAGGCCTGAGCTGGCTTTGTATGCAGCTCAGGAGCATCGTCTGGATGTCGCTTCGCAAGCGTTGAAAGCCGGATATATGCCTCGATTCAGTATCTTTCTTCAAGGTGCTTATGGAAATCCGGGACTGAATATGTTAAAGAATGAATTTGAACCTTATTATATGGTGGGGGCAAGATTAAATTGGAACTTCGGTAGCTTGTATACCTTGAAGAATGACCGGAAAAAACTGGAAGCAGAACGCAGGCAGGTATACATGAATCGTGATTTGTTTCTTCTCAATACACGTGTGAATCTTTCGGAACAGGAAGCTGCGATAAAGACTCTCCGTAAGCAGATGGAAACAGATGATGAGATTATCCGTATGCATACCAATATACGGTGTTCGGCAGAAGCCAAGGTTGCAAACGGTACTCTTACGGTAACAGAAATGTTACGTGAACTTACCAATGAAAGTCTGGCCAGACAAAACAAGGCTTTTCATGAAATTAGTTTATTGATGGAAATATATAAATACAAGCAGCTGACGAATACTTATTAAGGTAGGTAGAAAACAACTGGTTAAATGTATATAGATAAATATTCATGTAAATAGAAATCAATATGATGAAATTGGAGAATTTATTGTTGGGTGCTGCAGCATTCTTGTTGGTCTCATGTGGATCAGACATGAAATATGATGCAACCGGTGCATTTGAAGCAACAGAAGTTTTGATATCGGCCGAGGGAAATGGACGTCTTATGCAGTTCTGTGCAGACGAAGGTATGGTAGTCAAGGCAGGACAGGAGGTAGGAATTATAGATACTGTACAGCTTTATTTGAAGAAACTTCAGCTTGCTGCTACCCGTAAATCGGTCGACAGTCAGAAACCTGATATGAACAAGCAGGTGGCTGCGTTGCAGCAACAGCTTAATACTGCTGTTCGTGAGCGGAACAGGGTAATGAATTTGCTGAAAGAAGATGCGGCTAACCGTAAACAGCTTGATGATTGGGAAGCGCAGATAACCTTGCTTGAAAAGCAGATAGACGCTCAACGTTCTACATTGGACAACAGTCTGGGAAGTCTTACTGAGCAAAGTTCTTCAGTCAGTATTCAGATTGCGCAGATAGAAGACCAATTGCAGAAATGTCATGTTGTATCTCCAATAACAGGAACTGTTCTGGCTAAATACGCCGAAGCCGGTGAACTGATGGCTGTGGGGAAACCTTTGTTTAAAGTTGCCGATTTGGAAAAGGTGTATATTCGAGCCTATATAACTTCCGCTCAACTGGAAAAGGTAAAACTGGGTCAGAAAGCCAAGGTTTATGCAGATTATGGGGATGGCATTCATAAGGAATATGAAGGTACGGTAACCTGGATTTCAGAAACTTCAGAGTTTACTCCCAAAACAATTCTGACAGAAGATGAACGTGCTGATCTGGTCTATGCCATTAAGGTCTCTGTAAAGAATGACGGTTCTATAAAAATCGGAATGTATGGAGGGGTATGTTTCTGATTCTGAATCTCCGATGGTAGAGATCAGTGGAATTGGCAAGACGCTTGGGAATACAGTGGCTCTTCAGAATGTCTCCTTATCTGTCAGGCGCGGTGAGCTGTTTGGATTCGTCGGCCCTGATGGAGCCGGGAAAACTACACTCTTTCGCATATTGGCTACTTTGCTGATGCCGGATAAGGGAAAAGCCGTTATTGATGGAATGGATGTAGTGACAGATTTTCGCCGTTTACGCTCAAGAATAGGGTATATGCCCGGACGGTTTTCGCTTTATTCTGATTTGACGGTAGAAGAAAACCTGCAATTCTTTGCTACGGTATTTCATACTACGGTAAAGGAAAACTACGAACGTATCCGTGATCTTTATTCGCAAATAGAACCTTTCCGAAACAGACGTGTGGCTGCGCTTTCTGGAGGAATGAAACAGAAACTGGCTTTGAGCTGTGCATTGGTTCATTGTCCGGACATTCTCTTGCTTGACGAACCCACTACTGGAGTAGACCCGGTATCGCGTCGGGAGTTTTGGGATATTCTGCATCGGTTGAAGGAGCAGGGCATAACAATCCTGGTTTCTACTCCGGTGATGGAAGATGCCCGTATGTGTGACCGCATTGCATTTATGTACGAGGGCAAGATAATGGCAGTAGATAGTCCGGATGTCGTATTACACCGTTTTCGTTCCATTCTTTGTCCTGATGCCTTGAATTCGGTTCCGGTCATATCAGAAGAAGAACCGGCTATCTGTGTTGAAGGCCTGACTAAGTGTTTTGGTGATTTTACGGCGGTTGATCATATTTCCTTCAGTGTAAAACGAGGTGAAGTATTTGGCTTTTTAGGCGCGAATGGCGCAGGTAAGACTACTGCCATGCGCATGCTTTGTGGCTTAAGTATTCCCACTTCGGGAAAAGGAATTGTGGCCGGTTTTGATATACTTACCGAAACAGAGAAGATAAAACAGAATATCGGTTATATGAGTCAGCGCTTTTCGCTTTATGACGACCTGAAAGTTTGGGAAAACATACGGCTCTTTGCTGGTATTTACGGTATGGATGAGAATACTATTCGCCGGCGTACGGACGAGATATTAGAGGAAATCGGTCTGACATCGGAACGGGACTCTTTTGTAGGAGAACTCCCTTTGGGCTGGAAACAGCGACTGGCCTTTTCGGTAGCTGTCTTCCATCGGCCTCAGATTGTTTTTCTTGATGAGCCTACAGGAGGAGTTGACCCGGCTACCCGCCGCCAGTTTTGGGAACTGATATATCAGACGGCACACAGTGGAATAACGGTCTTCGTTACTACACATTATATGGATGAGGCCGAATACTGCCATCGTATATCGATGATGGTTGACGGAAAGATTGTAGCATTGGATACTCCGGATGTTTTGAAAAAGACATATGGAGCCGCAAATTTGGATGATGTTTTTCAACAATTGGCACGGAAATCTGTGCGTAAAGCTGATTGAATTATGGTGAAACAATGGTTGGCTTTTATTAAGAAGGAATTTTGTCATATCTTTCGTGACAAGCGTACAATGCTTATTCTGTTAGGTATGCCGGTAGTTCAGATTCTGTTGTTCGGCTTTGCCATCACTACAGAAGTACAGAATGTGAAGGTTGGTATTCTCAGTCCTTCATATGATGTGTGGACCAATCGTCTTATCCAGTGGGTTGATGCCAGCGAATATTTCGATGTTGTTTCCATGTTTGCTTCACAAGATGAGGTCAATGAAGCCTTCCGTCGTGGAAAGGTTGATATGGTTGTGTCTTTTCAGCACGGTTTTGGCGATGCGTTGGAGCGAAATGAAGGTGCCGTGCAACTGATAGCCGATGCTACAGACCCCAATATGTCGGTTATGCGTTCCGCATATATGTCTGGCATACTTTCATCGTTCAGAGAAGATTTGATGAAGGGCGAGAACTTGTCATCATCCGGCATTGATACACAGGTTAAGTTACTTTATAATCCTCAGATGAAAAGCTCCTATAACTTTGTACCGGGAGTGATGGGGTTGATACTGATGCTTATTTGTGCCATGATGACTTCTATTTCTATTGTGCGTGAGAAGGAAACCGGAACGATGGAGTTATTGCTAGTTTCTCCCATGAAGCCGGTATTTGTTATATTGTCAAAGACGGTTCCGTATTTTGTCTTGTCATTGGTTAATCTGGTTACCATTCTGTGTCTTGCTGTGTGGGTCCTTCATGTGCCGATTGCCGGTAATCTGTTGTGGATTATACTGGTCTCGTTGCTCTATATATTTGTATCTCTTTCGCTGGGATTGCTCATTTCATCGGTTGCCCGAACACAGGTTGCAGCCATGTTGGGAGCCGGTATGATATTGATGTTGCCTACAGTTTTGTTGTCGGGACTGATATTTCCCATAGAAAGTATGCCTTCATTATTGCAGGGAATATCTGTATTGCTTCCCGCCCGCTGGTATATTTCACTTATCCGCAAACTGATGATTGAAGGTGTTCCTCTTTTTTATGCCTGGAAGGAGTTGGCTATTTTGTTATGTATGGCAGTGGCGTTGCTGTTGGTAAGTTTGAAACTGTTTAAGAATCGCTTGGAGTAATAGGAGGTTGTGCTATGATACTGAAGTTTTTACTTGAAAAAGAATTCAAGCAGCTGTTCAGAAATTCTTTTTTGCCGCGTTTGATTGTTGTGTTTCCGTGTATGATTCTTCTGGTATTGCCTTGGGCGGCCAATCTGGAAATCCGGAATATTGATTTGTTGGTAGTAGACAAAGATTGTTCATCGTTGTCAAAACGGTTTATTCATAAAATAGAAGCGTCAGATTATTTTCGTTTGAAAGGTATTTCAGCATCTTACGATGAAGCTATACTCCGTTTGGAAAAGGGAGAGGCCGATGCTGTCTGTGAGATATCACGCCAATTTGAAGAAAAGTGGATAAGAAAAGAAAATCCCGATATTCTTGTAGCTGTAAATGCGGTAAACGGAACGAAAGGCAGTGTGGCGCTTTCATATATCCGTCAGATAATTGCCGACTATGCAGAAGAACTGGCTCTTGAAAATGCGACGTCAAAAATTGTTCCCAAATTTACGGTGAACGTGCATAACCGTTATAATCCTCATCTGAACTATAAAATATATATGCTTCCTGCGCTGATGGTTACATTGCTGACCATGCTTTGTGGCTTCCTGCCGGCATTGAATGTGGTGAGTGAGAAAGAAAGAGGTACTATCGAGCAGATAAATGTTACCCCTGTGGGACGGTGGATTTTCATTTTAGGCAAGATGATTCCTTATTGGATAATCGGTTTTGTAGTACTTACGTTAGGAATTGTTCTTTCCGGACTGGTTTATGGATTGTTTCCAGCCGGTTCATTAGTAGTGTTGTATTTATTGTCCATCGTTTTTGTACTGGCAATTGCCGGTTTAGGACTGATTATTTCCAACTATTCAGCCACTATGCAACAGGCAATGTTTGTCATCTTTTTCTGTATGCTTATCTTTATTTTGATGAGTGGCATGTTTACTCCTGTTGAAAGTATGCCCCAATGGGCCCGGTTCATAACGATATTCAATCCTCTGAAATATCTGGTACAGCTCATGCGGGCCATATATCTGAAAGGAGCAGGATTGGCCGACCTGTCAGTGCAGGCGGGGGCGTTGCTTGCTTTTGCAACCGTTTTTGACAGCTTGGCTGTATGGAGCTATCGGAAAAAGTCATAGTGAAGACCATGACTTATAATTCGAAGGTGAGAGGAAGCAGCTCGCGTGCATCATCAATGATGTATATGCTTTCTGTGCCATAAAGAATGACTTGCATTGTAGCCTCATTCTTTCCTGCATATTCAGCCATTACTTGTCTGCAGGCTCCACACGGGGTTACCGGAAGGTGTGTGAATTTTTCGTTCTGGCATGCGGCTATGGCTATCTTGCGTATAGGTGTTTGGGGGTGTTGTGCATGAGCATAAAATAATGCGGTACGTTCTGCGCAGAGCCCTGAAGGATAAGCGGCATTTTCCTGATTGCTTCCTTTTATTATAGTACCGTCATCAAGCATGACAGCTGCTCCTACATGAAAGTTGGAGTACGGTGCATAACTGGTGCTGGCAGCCTGTTTGGCTTCAGCAATAAGATGAAGTGTTTCAGCGTCAAGCTCTTCGGGAGCATATACTTTTACGTTTGTTTTTAATGTGAGTTCTTTCATAAAAGGTGCTTTTAATAGTTGATGACTGCTTACAAATTTACTAAAAATGCAACCATTAATGTAGCGTATTTAAGAATATTGTTTTGCGAATAAGCATTACTGCACGAGTATGTATCTTTGATGAGATGTGGTTCGGGACTTTCGGTGAAAGGAAACATGTTTTTTCTTCTAGCACAAACAGGGATAGGGAATAATAAGGATTTTACTCAAAAGTCATAAAGATGCCGTCTTCTGCTTTCTGCATACGAGGATGCACTGTTGTGCATAAGGCGGTGCAGTGTTGTGCACACGGGAATGCACTGTGCTGCACAGGGCGGTGCACTACTTTGCATAGCCGCATGCACAAAACTGTGTGTCTTTTCCTGATTAAACAGACACTTTGAAAAAGCCTCTCTGTTGCTTTTCGTTTTTTATCGGCCGTAATAAAAAAGAATCTTACTTCATGGCATGTATATCCTTAAATGCATTATCTTTGCATCATTACGTTTAGAAATACCCTAAAAGAACTATGCATACCCGTAAACTAGTCGTAACCCTTTTCTGTTTGATGTCTTTTACCTTATCTTTTTCGCAGACGCGGAATAAATTGTACGAAGATTATATTCGTAAGTATAAAGAAATGGCCATTGAACAGATGGAGCGTTATCGCATACCTGCCAGTATTACTATGGCTCAGGGATTGCTTGAGAGCGGTGCCGGACGCAGTGAACTGGCAAGAAAATCTAATAATCATTTTGGCATTAAGTGTGGGGGAAACTGGACAGGGCGTACTACTTATCATGACGATGACCGTCGGGGAGAATGTTTTAGAGCCTATAAAAGTGTGCGTGAATCGTATGAAGACCATTCACGCTTTCTTACCACGCGTGGCCGTTATTCGTTCTTGTTTAAGTTGAGCCCGACCGATTATAAGGGATGGGCACGTGGTTTGAAGAAGGCCGGTTATGCAACCAATCCCCGTTATGCCGACCAGTTGATTTCCATTATCGAACTTTATGATTTGGATGAGCTGGATACCAAGAAAGGGCGTAAACGTTATGACAAGCCCGTTCAGTTTGTGCATCAGCCCTATAAGGCCAATGACTTGCTTTATATTATAGCCCGTGCAGGCGATACCTTTGAATCAATATCCAATGAGTTTGAAATATCAGAACGTAAGATACGAATTTATAATGACTTGTATAAAGGCTATCGTTTTAAGGACGGCGATATCGTATATTTGGAGAAAAAGCATAAGCGTGCGCAGAAGCCTCATATAATCCATCGTGTAAAAGAGGGAGAGTCAATGTATTCTATAGCACAGATGTATGGTATCCGTTTGAAGAATCTTTATAAGCTTAATAAAAAAGACGAGGATTATTCACCTCGGGTTGGAGATTATTTACGATTACGTTAACTATAAAACAAGAAGACTATGGAACGTTATGGAAGTGTTATTAAGGTAGCTCCGGGAATGTTGGAGGAGTATAAACGTTTGCATGCTGCCGTATGGCCCTCTGTGGCAAAAATGATAAAGGAATGTAATCTGCAGAATTACAGCATTTATCATAAAGATGGCTATCTGTTCAGTTATTATGAGTATACAGGCTCTGACTATGAGGCAGATATGGCGAAGATGGCGGCAGACCCTGAAACTCAGCGCTGGTGGACATTCTGTAATCCATGTCAGCAGCCTCTTGAAACCCGCAAGGAAGGTGAATGGTGGGCTTCTATGGAAGAGGTTTTTCATCTGGATTAAGAATAATTGTATATAGAAAAAACCGGGGAAACATCTTATAGGACGTTTCCCCGGTTTTTTGTTTATAGCTTCGATATTTCTTATTTGATCTCGATTTCCTCTTTCATATCGATTTCTTCTCCTTTAACGTCGTAGAATTCATATTGGAGAAGAGCAAGTTTTTGATTTGGGATGATTTTTATTCCAAACCCATACTTCAACTGCCATTGCCTTTTTAGAGAAACAAGGCCTTGATTGATATAGGCTGCTACATATGGGTGTATGTGTAATTTAAACTTTTTCACTCCCAGTTTGTTTACCAGATAATCTATTTTGTTTTCGAGCGTGTCAGTAAACAGAATGGAAGGTTTAATCGTTCCTTTACCAAAACATGTAGGACAGGTTTCTTCTGTATTGACATCCATTGCAGGACGTACCCTTTGGCGGGTTATTTGCATTAATCCGAATTTGCTGAGGGGTAATATATTATGCTTGGCTCTGTCCTTTTGCATGTTCTGGCACATGCGTTCATACAGTTTCTGTCTGTTTTCAGCTAAGTTCATGTCAATGAAGTCTACAACGATGATTCCTCCCATATCACGCAGGCGGAGTTGTCTTGCCAGTTCGTCAGCAGCACCAAGATTTACATCCATAGCGTTGGCTTCCTGTCCATTGTTGGCTTTAGAACGGTTGCCGCTGTTTACATCCACTACATGTAAAGCTTCTGTATGTTCTATGATGAGGTATGCTCCGTTTTTGTATGAAACGGTCTTTCCGAATGAAGACTTGATTTGCTTGGTGATAGCAAAATTGTCAAATATTGGAAGTTGTCCTTTATAAAGCTTTACGATGTTGGCTTGTTCCGGTGCAATGAGCGATACGTAATCTTTTATTTCATGGAATACATTTTCGTCATTGACATGAATACTTGTGAAAGAAGGGCTGAACAGATCACGTAAAAGTGCTACGGTCCGGCTGGTTTCTTCATAAACCAGTTGGGGTAATTTGCTGGACTTTTGCGCTCTTGTAATGCTTTCTTCCCAATGCTTTAATAAGATTTTAAGCTCTGCATCAAGTTCTGCAACTCTTTTTCCTTCGGCGACTGTGCGTACGATTACTCCAAAATTCTTAGGTTTGATACTTTGCAGCAGTTGCTTAAGGCGGGCGCGTTCTTCACTTGATTTAATTTTTTGTGAGACTGATACCTTGTCATTAAAAGGTATCAATACCAAATATCGTCCGGCAAATGACAGCTCGCATGTCAGACGCGGACCTTTGGTTGATATCGGTTCCTTTACAATTTGCACCATTAATTCCTGTCCTACCTGGAGTACATTTGATATACTCCCGTCTTTGTCAATGTCAGGCTGTATGGTTGCTTTTGAAATGGGATAAAGTTTCTTCCGGTCGCTTAAAACCTGTTTTAAGTACTTTTGATAAGAATGAATTTGAGGTCCGAGATCAAGATAATGTAAAAATGCGTCGCGTTCATAACCGACATCTACGAAGCATGCGTTTAGCCCCGGCATGATTTTTTTTACGCGGGCCAGATAAATATTGCCTACGGAGAATGAAAGATTGCGTGCTTCCTTCTGGAATTCTACAAGATTCTTGTCTTCAAGCAGGGCAATAGAAATATCTTTTGCTTGTACGTCAACTACTAATTCGCTTGTCATTATTTTAATTTTTAGTAACCTCACTTTAAACAAAGAACAAACCTGAAAACGTATGTGCTTTACAAGTTTGTTCTTTATTTCTGCTAATGACAGACTAAAATTTATTTACTTTTATGTCTGTTCTTTCTCAGTCTTTTTTTACGTTTATGAGTAGACATTTTATGTCTTTTCTTTTTCTTTCCGCTTGGCATAGCTTCAAAATTTTAATGGTTAATAACTCTATATAATGTTTTTACTTTTTTACCTGAAGTGTAAAGGTTTTGGCTGGCTTGAATGCCGGGATATTATGTTCAGGGATAATAATGGTAGTATTTTTTGAAATGTTACGAGCTGTTTTCTGTGCTCTCTTCTTTACAATAAAGCTACCAAATCCACGAAGATATACATTTTCCTCGTTTGATAAAGACTCTTTTACAGACTCCATGAATGCTTCTACTGTAGTTAATACAGTTGCTTTGTCAATACCGGTCTTTTTGGCAATTTCGTTTACAATATCTGCTTTAGTCATCTTGATAAGTAATTATTGTTATATGTTTATCTTAATTTTTTGGTCTGCAAATATATAGCTTTTCTTGCTCTTAGAAAAATATATTCTGAACAATTTTCTAAAAAAACGTTTTTGCAGTTATCATTTCTTATTTACCTTTGTATTTCGGTTATTTTTATATAAACCTTAATTCCGCAACACTATAGTTTAACATTATTTATAAGTGCCTGAGCAACAAA
>OBKR01000836.1_pt1 | contig 30839 bp, 26 predicted proteins | sample 1518991 | NCBI WGS metagenome assembly OBKR01 (sample SAMEA2452117, study PRJEB22498) | human gut metagenome | biome: human feces; feature: human gut; material: feces | place: Australia | collected 2012
CCATCGCACGTACCATGACCAATATCAATAACGGCGGACGCACTCCTATTGCCGGAATCATACACGCCATTATGCTTTTGCTTATTTTCCTTTTCCTCATGCCGCTGGCACAATACATCCCGATGGCATGTCTGGCCGGTGTACTGGTCATCGTATCATACAACATGAGTGAATGGCGTTCGTTCAAGGCTTTGATGCGCAATCCGAAATCGGATGTAGGCGTATTGCTGGTAACCTTCCTGCTTACCGTTATCTTCGACCTGACCATCGCCATCGAGGTGGGTCTGCTCATCGCCTGCCTGCTGTTCATGCGACGTATGGCCGAAAGCACCCAGATATCTGTCATTACCGATGATCTCGATCCCAACAAGGAATCGGACATCGAACTGCACGAAGAGCATCTGGTTATCCCTGAAAAAGTGGAAGTATATGAAATAAACGGACCGTATTTCTTCGGTATTGCCAACAAGTTTGAAGAAGAAATGATTCGCCTGGGCGACCGCCCGAAAGTACGTATCATACGTATGCGTAAGGTACCGTTCATTGATTCTACCGGTATACACAATCTTACCAACCTCTGCCGCATGAGTCAGAAAGAAAAGATTACCATCGTGTTGTCCGGAGTAAACGACAAAGTACATGCTACCCTTGAAAAAGCTGGTTTCTACGAACTGCTTGGTAAGGAAAACATATGCAGCAACATCAACGAGGCGCTTGAAAAAGCAAGAGAACTGGTTAAACAATAAAAATACAGACTATCAGTATGGAAATAAAAGACATTACACCTGCAAACCCGCATTACGCTTTTGTGGAGAGCCTTTTTATATCCGCCTTTCCCGAAAGTGAACGCCGCCCTGTTGAAAAACAACGTTTCAACATTGAGAACAAAGACATGTTTCACTGTTACCTCTTCATTGAAAACAATGAAACGCCCATAGGATTTATCACTATCTGGGAATTTACTGATTTCTATTATGCCGAACATCTGGCCGTAGACCCTGCGCTGCGAAACGGCGGATACGGTTCACGCGTAATGCAGACATTGCTTCGCGAACTGAAAAAGCCGCTCATTCTGGAAGTGGAAACTCCGGAAGATGAAATGAGCAAACGGCGCATCGGATTCTACCAGCGTCAGGGCTTTGAAATATGCGATACCGGTTATGTGCAGCCACCTTACCGCAAAGGAGGAGAATCACTGCCCATGTATCTTATGGTGGCCAACAAGCCTCAGCAGAATACGCTCGACTTACAGACCATAAAGGAAACGATATATAAAGAAGTATACGAAGTGTGCTGATACACTTCCTCAAAGTACTCTATCAATCAGCATTATAAAATCCGTCTGCTGGGAGTTAAGGGCCAGTACGCTGGCGACCAAGGCTCAGCAAACGGAATGAAGAGTACAAGAAAACGGTACATGAAAAAGCTGTCGGACAGTCCTCATGGCAGGACAGTCCGACAGCTTTATATATAAGATGGCGAGCCTCAACGACGTGCCTTTACAAGCGCCATCTCACGAATCATAAAAAAATTGTAGACCAGCGATGCCATCGCATAAATGACGAAAGCCGAAGCAAAACCAGCAATGGCATCAATCAGGTAATGAGCCTGGATATATACCGTAGCGCAGCAAAGCAATACATAAAACGGGAACAGGCATGCTACCAGCGTCTTACTGTTGGCACGGAATGCCAGAATCATCAATATGGTCGATATGCCCACATGCGAACTCGGGAAGGCTGCCGTAGGACGTTCACCGGCCTTTTGCGACATCTCCACCAGATTATAGAACAATCCCTGCGCATCACCGGGTGCAGGAAGCAGTTCCGCATTGTGATTGAAATAATCACCGATGGCACGGAAGTCGGCCGACATGGCATTCTCAAGTCCTATCGCCGGGAAATAATATTGGGGACCGGCTACCGGAACGAAGATATAAATCAGGTAATAGATAAAGAACGATGTCAGTATCACGAACGACGTACGGTAAAACTCCCTGTAGCGCGCAAAGAAATAAAACAGTACGATACCGAATATCATCGGGTAATAGGCAAAGTATCCCATATTGAATGCCTCACTGAACCATACGGAAGGACATGCATTCCCGAACTCAATGGCCGGCTGGCAACCAAACAATGCCTGCTCTGCCCGTGCGAATATATGATCGAGATTAGGGAACAGACGGTTGAACTCATACGTATCGGGATACCAGTAAGCCAATAATCCCAACTGGAAAGCTACGCGCAAAAATCCGGTAAGCTTGCATGAATACCGCTGGTATATCAGCATGAGAAGCAATATGATAAGTCCTATTCCGGCACGTTCCAGCAGCATATCTGCCGGATGATCCATACGCGGATACAATATCAATATCAGTACGGTAGTAAACAAACCATATATTATTCCCACTACCTCAATCGGAAACAAACCTTTTTTTGTTTCCGTACGTTTCAATAAATCTAAAGCCATTTTTCCTTTTTATACCAGGCAATACTCTCCTTTACTCCACGAGCCAGATCATATTCAGGCTTGAAGCCCAACTCATCAACCAGCGGAGCAATATCACATTGCCAGTTACGTTGTTTCATTATTTTATATTTATCACGATTGAGCGTACTGCTCTTTCCCAGACAAGCCGAAACGAACTCGGCTATTACCGATACGGTTTTCAATACGAACAGAGGGAAAGTTATATGAACCACCGTCCTCACCCCCAGTTCTTTCTGCAACAGGTCTGAAAAGGCACGGCTGTCATAGTTGAAGCCGTCGCTTACAAAATACTCGCGCCTTACCACACCTTTGTCAATGGCACGGTATACTGCCTGCACCAGATCTTTCACATAGATGAATGTTATAACCTGACGTCTGAATCCTACCGCTACATCCACATGGCGCTTTACTGACTGTGCCATCATGAAGTAGTCCCGTTCACGAGGGCCATATACCCCGGTAGGTCTGAATATGACGTATGGAAAGTCGGCCAACGACTTTATATAGCGTTCCGACTTGAGTTTGCTGAGTCCGTATGCCGTGTCGGGCTTCGGCTCGTCATTTTCAGTAATGGGCCGATAATCCTTTTCATGAACCGGGCCATATACGCTCAGCGAACTGATGTATATAAACTGGCGAGGCACCATGTCGAGTTCGGTAAGAAGATCTACAAAAGAACGGGTAGAATCATAATTAATGCGGTCAAAGTCAGCCTTGTTCCTGCACTTGGTTACACCGGCACAGTGAATGATATAGTCCCACTTGCCATAGCGGTCACGATGCTCACGCAACTGCTCCCTGAGCAAGTCTTTCTTATCCAGATTTAATGTTGCGAAATGAATATGCTCGTCACGCAGATAAGCACGGCTGCTCGTAGCACGTACCCCCGCCCAAGCTGTCATCCCCCTGCGGACAGCTTCTTCTACAAGGAAACTCCCTATAAAACCACTGGCACCTGTTACCAACACATTCATATAACGAAAAGCTTTAATAGCATTAATACATTTATATTACAAAAACGATGCAAATATACTATATCTTGCTGAAATATGCGCTTTTTATAATTGAACTATCAGATAATTTCATTTCCTTTGTATCATAACCGTGTTTTTTTTAAATTAAGAGCTATGGGAAAAGGAAAAAAAGAAAAGAAAGAAAAAAAGGGGGGCAAGCGAATGACCAAAAAGCAACTGGTCGAGAAACTGAACGACTTGTTCCTGCTGAAATCGGATGAATTAATCAGCATCAAACAAATCTATTCCGAATTGAAACTTAACACACATCCCCTGAAGATGCTCTGTTTAGACATTATTCAAGACTTGATTCTTGATGAGTTCATCTGCGAACCGGAAAAGAACAAATATAAGCTGAAGAATCTCGACCAGATTATTACGGGAATCTTCCAGCGCACTACCAACGGAAAGAACTCTCTTCTTCCCGAAGACGGAAGTCCTGCCGTATTCATTGCCGAACGCAATTCTGCACATGCCATGAACAACGATAAGGTACGCGTGGCTCTCTTTGCCAAACGTAAGAACCATGAACGTGAAGGCGAAGTCATAGAAATTCTGGAACGTGCCAACGATACCTTTGTCGGAAAAATCAAGATTGACGAGAATTACGCTTTCCTGCTTACTGAAAGCAGAACACTTGCCAATGACATTTTTATCCCGAAAAACAGGCTGAAGAATGCCAAAAACGGAGACAAGGTAGTAGTAAAGGTTATCGAATGGCCCGAAGCAGCCAAGAACCCCATTGGTGAGGTTGTTGACGTATTGGGTAAAGCCGGAGAAAACACTACCGAGATGCACGCAATCCTGGCAGAATACGGACTGCCGTACGTATATCCCGAAAGTGTGGAAAGGGCTGCCAATCTGATTCCTGCTGAAATCCCGGCCGAAGAGATAAGTGCCCGGGAAGATTTCCGTGACGTGCTTACCTTTACCATCGACCCCAAAGATGCCAAAGACTTTGACGATGCACTCTCTATCCGCAAGCTGCAAGACGACAAGTGGGAAGTGGGCGTACACATTGCCGATGTAAGCCATTATGTAAAAGAAGGAAATGCCATCGACAAGGAAGCTTTCAAACGTGCCACATCCGTTTATCTGGTAGACCGAACCATCCCGATGCTACCCGAGAGACTGTGCAACTTCATCTGTTCTTTGCGTCCCGACGAGGAGAAGCTTACCTACTCCGTGATATTCGAGATGAATGAGAAGGGCGAAGTGAAGAATTCACACATCGCACATACCGTCATAAAGAGTAACCGCCGCTTCACTTACGAGGAAGTGCAGGAGATTCTTGAAAGCGGACAGGGAGAATATGTAAAGGAACTCCAGATGCTGAACAATATGGCCAAGATTCTCCGCCAGAAACGAATGGACAACGGTGCCATCAACTTTGAGCGTACGGAAGTGAAGTTCGAAATAGAAGAAGCTACCGGACGGCCGCTCAGCATTTATTTCAAGGAGCAGAAAGATGCCCACAAGCTGATAGAGGAATTCATGCTGCTGGCCAACAGAACCGTAGCCGAACGGATAGGTAAAGTGAAAGGTGGAGCCAAACCGAAAGTGTTCCCTTACCGTATTCACGACCTGCCCGACCCGGAGAAACTGGAAGACTTGAAGAACTTCATCGTGAAGTTCGGATACAAGCTGAAAACATCCGGCTCGAAGAAAGACGTATCGCAGTCGCTCAATCACCTGCTGAACGACGTACACGGAAAGAAAGAACAAAACCTGATAGAAACCGTTTCACTACGCTCCATGCAGAAAGCGCGTTACAGTACCTTCAATATCGGACACTACGGACTGGCATTTGAGTTCTATACTCACTTCACATCACCTATCCGACGCTATCCCGACCTGATGGTACACCGTCTGCTCACACGTTATCTGGCCGGCGGACGCACGGTGCAACAGGCCAAATACGAAGACATGTGCGAACATTGTTCTGAAATGGAACAGACTGCTGCCAGCGCTGAACGCTCAAGCATCAAATACAAACAGGTAGAGTTCATGAGCGAACGCCTCGGACAGGTATTCGACGGAACCATCAGCGGCATTACCGAATGGGGTATCTATGTGGAAATCAATGAAAACAAATGTGAAGGTCTGGTACCCATGCGCGATTTGGGCGAAGACTGCTTCGACTTTGACGAGAAGAATTACCGCCTGGTAGGACGCAAACGGCACAAGACTTACTCGCTGGGCGACCCGGTAAAGATAAAAGTGGCCCGTGCCAACCTCGAAAAGAAACAGCTTGACTTTACACTGGCCGATGCCCAGTAAACATTATAATCATCGCAGGAACGTCAGATTCCTGCGATGATGCTTTTTATACGGGGTTATTTGTTTGCATCTTTAAGATATCGGGTAAGGCCATGAACCGTTTCGTCTTTCAGAATTACCTTCTTGTCGGCATCCAGCAGGTAAACGGAAGGAAGAGTCTTGAAGTCATACAGTGAATCACGGCTGATGGTCTTTTCCTCGTCGTATGCCATAATCCACTGACCGGGCATCCATTGCGCATGGGTTTTCCACTGTTTTTCATCGCCCGACAGGCATACGGCCAGCACACGCAGCTCTCCCGCCTTTACTTTCTGTGACACAGCGGGAATATACCGCAATCCGGCAATCTGCGCCATGCACGTGTCACACCCCATCTCATAGAAGAACAGAAGCAACCGCGACGCTCCTACATCATACAGCGAAAGATGAGTACCACCGGAAGTAACGAAGGTAAAGTTATTGGCCGGTGTCCCTACCTTGTTTTTCAGGATATGTTTTATCCGGTTGTCCAACATTGCCTTTTTATCACGCGGAACGGATTTCGACTTCATAAACGCCGACGCCAGCGTTACATAACAGTCTTCATCGTGCATCGGCGAAGCGGAACCGTACAGATAGCGGTCTGTCAAATCCAGGAAATAATCCAACGCCAAAGAGCATGAGTCACTCCGCTTGATGAAAGAATCAATGCTTGCCTGACGTTCTTCACGCTCCGATGCCGAGAGAAGATAAAGATAGTTCACAAAACCTTGCTCACTGATGTCCGGCCTTGAGAGCAGTGAAGTATCGGAAAAGTCATATACATCCCAGAAATGCCTTACGAGAAAAGCCCTTCGGTGCAGGGAATCGGTAATCGTATCCGGTATTTCAGGATATACAAAAGCCGTCTGACGGACAGACACTGCATCATCCGCCCCGCTCTTCGGTCTGCAACAGACACACAGAAACAATATCCACAGTATCGACAAATATTTCATATCACACGAATCTGCATTTTACGGTCAGTCTATCACCCAGGCAGTATCATGCACCGGAGTAGACTGGGGATTATAGTATATGGAAGCCGAATCGGGCACAGCTATCCGATACAGTTTCCGGCTCCGGTTATGCAGCGTATAGTCACGCAGCCACGGATTCGCCTCTTTCAACTGCCGGAGCAGGACTTTCTGTTCCCTGGCAAAGCCGGCCAGAGAATGAATGGCGGTATCAACCTCTACATAACGGTATTTCACGGGCGGATAGAGCTGGTGACGTTTCAGACAGAAACCGAAACGTTTGGGATTGGAAAATACCTCCTTCACCGCCAGCAGACGGAACATATAGCGCGAGGTCTCAGGATTGAGCCACAAGTCTGCGGCACGGTCCACTCCCTGCCTTTCCAGTTCACGGCTTATGCGTCCCTGTCCGGCATTATAACTTGCCGCCACCGTAAGCCAGTCGCCATATTTGGCATAGGCATCCTTCAGATAACGGCATGCTGCCCGCGTAGCCTTCTCCAGATTGAAACGTTCGTCCACGTTCGCATTGACTTCCAGACCGTACTCACGTCCCGTTCCTTCCATAAACTGCCACATGCCGCATGCCTTGGCTGCCGAACGCGCCCACTCGTCGAGCGAACTTTCAATGACGGCCAGGTACTTGAAATCGTCGGGCACACCTTCCTGCTTCAATATCGGCTCAATAACGGGAAAGTAACGGTTGGCCCGCTTGATTGCCAGCATGGTGGTAGAGTGCATATAGGCAAAGGCATTCTGCTCACGGTCCATCCGCTCACGTAAGTCCATCCGGTCAAGATATACCGTATCATCGGCAAAGGTTACCACCTCAGGCACTTCGGGCGATATGGCTGCAAAAGGAAAATCGGAGCCCACGAGTTGCCTTTCGTCTGACTGTGACGACAATAATGAAACACACAACGATACCGCACCCGCCACAACCAGTGCGCACGCTCCTGTCTGATATAATACTTTCAACTTCATATGAATTTCTGCAGTTTGGATAGATGAATGAAACAAAGGTAAGCATAATATTTGCTGTTTCACGCCTGTCTATCCGCCAAATTATCATCTTTTCAGAATAAATACGGGTTTCGCAAGCTCCGTTTACAGATAACAGATTGACAGAATGGCCATATGAGAAGGCTTTTCGTGTTATGCCGGTCTGCCATGAAACCTGCAAGGAGTCCGGCTGAAAGTTATCCGGGACCTGAACAAAAGTTTATCCTCAACCTAAAGACATATATCCTTAACCTAAGGATATGTATCTCCAGCCTAAGGATATGTATCCTTAAGTTAAGGATAAACTTTTCTCCAAGTATCAACCAATTATAGGACTTGTATAAAACAAGGTTCTGTCAAAGACCTTCTCCGGTCATACCGGACAGAACACATAAAAAAGATAAGGTACTATTGCACGAAAAATCAGCTGTTTGCTTGAATGTCTTGCGGATTTTCCTTTTCTTTGCAAATCAAAAGCCTGATAGCCGGAAGTGATTTCGGCTCTTCTCCGACGAAAATAATTTTTTAATAACATATGGAAGAATTTGAGCTGATAGCCAAAACATTTCAAGGATTAGAGGATATCCTTGCAAAAGAGTTGACTCAACTGGGAGCCAACAATGTAGAAATAGGAAGACGAATGGTGTCATTCACAGGAGACAAAGAGATGATGTATCGTGCAAACTTTGCCCTGCGTACAGCTATCCGAATACTGAAACCTATAAAGCACTTCAAGGCCAACAATGCCGATGAAGTATACGATGCTGTTAAAAATTTTGAATGGGAAAAATACCTGACTCCCGAAAAGAGCTTCGCCGTTGACGCGGTTGTCTTTTCCGACGAATTCCGTCACTCGAAGTTTGTGGCTTACCGCGTAAAGGATGCCATCGTAGATTATTTCCGTGAGAAGACCGGCAAGCGTCCGTCTGTAAGAATCAGCAACCCCGACCTTTCATTAAACATACACGTTGCACAGAACCAGTGTACCCTCTCGCTCGACAGTTCGGGTGAGTCTCTTCACCGCCGCGGATACCGTCAGGAAGCCGTAGAAGCTCCGCTGAACGAGGTACTGGCTGCCGGAATGATTCTCATGACCGGATGGCACGGCGAATGCGACCTCATAGACCCTATGTGCGGTTCGGGTACAATTCCTATCGAAGCGGCCCTGATTGCCCGCAACATTGCTCCCGGAGTATTCAGAAAAGAATATGCTTTCGAAAAATGGGGAGATTTCGACCAGGAACTTTTCGACCGTATATACAATGATGACTCACAGGAAAGAGAATTCACCCACAAGATATACGGATATGACATCAACCGTCATGCCAACGAAATAGCTACACATAACGTAAAGGCTGCCGGACTCAGCAAAGACATCATCCTTCAGGTAAGACCTTTTGAAGAGTTCAAGGCTCCTGCCGAAAAGGCCATCATGATAACCAACCCGCCATACGGCGAACGTATATCGACCAACGACCTGCTGGGACTCTACAAGACCATCGGCGAGCGACTGAAACATGCCTTTACCGGAAACGATGCCTGGATATTGAGCTATCGCGAAGAGTGCTTTGACCAGATAAGTCTGAAAGCTTCCGAGAAGATTCCCTTGTTCAACGGAGCACTGGCTTGTGAATTCCGCAAATACCAGCTGTTCAGCGGAAGTTTCAAGGATTATATGGAAACCAATCATGACAACTTCAAGACCCGCAAGCCGGCATCAAGAGAACAGCGTCCGTCGCGCATAAGAGAAAACGGCAATGATTCTGCAAGAAAAAGCTACGGTTCGCCTAAAAATGCTCAGGACAAGAAACGGAACGACCGCAACGAACACAAGAAATCATTCGATACCAAGAAAAACAGAAAGCAATATGAAAAAAAGAATTAACCTAACACTGGCATTCATCTGCTTGTCAGTAATCATGACTATGGCTCAGAATCTAAAGAGTTTCACCCTCGAAGACCTCATACCGGGAGGCAGTAACTACTACAACTGTTCCATCAAAAACCTGTACGGCGTACAGTGGTGGGGAAACCAGTGCATCCTGCCCGATGTAGAAGAGGTTAAGGTTATCAATCCGAAAAACGGAAAAGAATCAGTATTGTTTACCCTCGAAGATATAAACAAGGGACTGGAGACCAGCACCGTAAAGCTGCGCAAGATGCGCGCGCTCTACGACGTACGTTTCCCCGAAAGCGAACGCCCTATAGTAATGCTTATGCAACCGGAATACATTGTATTCCTTAACTTTGAGACCAAACAGGTAGAGCGACTCATCGCACTGAACAAAGGTGCCGCAAACGTAGAAGTAAGCCCCAACCATCAGGCTGCCGCCTACACGATTGGCGATGCTCTCTATGTAAGCCGCAATGAGAATGCCTCACAGACCACGCTGCTAAGTCCTGAGTTCGCCAATCCGGAGACTGCTCCCAAAGACCATGACCTGGTTTACGGACAGGCTGTTCACCGCAACGAATTCGGTATCATGGGAGGTATTTTCTGGAGTCCGAAAGGAAACCGTCTGGCTTATTACCGCATGGATCAGAGCATGGTGACCGACTATCCGCAGGTAAACATCGACACTCGTATCGCTACTCTTGAACCGGACAAATATCCGATGGCCGGAATGACCAGCCACAAGGTTACGGTATGTGTATACGACATGAACAGCGGCAAGACCGTTACCCTGCAAGCCGGAGACCCGACCGACCGTTACTTCACAAACGTAAGCTGGGCTCCCGATGAAGAAAAGATTTACGTCATTGAGCTCAACCGCGACCAGAACCATGCACAGCTGGTACGCTACAATGCTGCCGACGGTGCACGCGAAGCCGTTATCTACGAAGAGACTCACCCCAAATACGTAGAGCCTCAGCATCCGCTTACCTTCTTGCCGTGGGACAGCAGCAAATTCATCTACCAGAGCCAGCGCGACGGCTTCAACCACCTGTATGTATACAAGACCGACGGTACACTGGTTAAGCAGATAACTACCGGCAACTGGCTTGTACAAAGCATCGTAGGCTTCAACGAAAAGAAAAAGGAAGTTATCATCACAAGCACCGAGATTTCGCCGATGCAGAGCAATACGTATGCCGTAAACGTAAATACCGGCAAGAAACGCCCGGTAGGCAACAGTGAAGGTGTGCACAGCGTACAATCGTCAGCCGACGGAAATTATCTGATTGACAACTATTCAACTCCGGAAATTCCCCGCAACATCGATATCGTAGCTACCTCAAACAGCAAGGTAACCAAGAATCTGTTTACTGCCGAAGACCCCTGGAAGGGATTCAACGTTCCTGAAATAGAAACCGGCACCATCAAGGCTGGTGACGGAAAGACCGACCTTTACTATCGTCTTATCAAACCGGTCAACTTCGACCCGAATAAGAAATATCCTGCCATCATCTACGTATACGGCGGTCCGCACGCACAGATGCTGAGCAATAACTTCCGCTATGCTGCACGCGGATGGGATATCTACATGGCACAACTGGGATATGTAATGCTTACCGTAGACAACAGAGGCAGTGAAAACCGCGGTCTGGAATTTGAAAACTGCACGTTCCGTCAGCTGGGAACAGAAGAAATGAAAGACCAGATGGAAGGAGTGAAACTGCTGAAGAGTCTGCCATACGTAGATGCCAACCGCCTGGGAGTGCACGGATGGAGCTTCGGAGGATTCATGACTACCAACCTGATGCTTACTCACCCCGACGTATTCAAGGTAGCTGTTGCCGGAGGTCCGGTTATCGACTGGAAATATTATGAGGTAATGTATGGCGAACGCTATATGGATACTCCCGAAAGCAATCCCGAAGGATACAAGAATGCCGACCTGAAACAGAAAGCCGGAAATCTGAAAGGACGTCTGTTGCTGATTCACGGTGGTAATGACCCCACCTGCGTACCGCAGCACACTCTTTCATTCATCCGTGCATGTATCGACAAGGGTACCCACCCCGACCTTTTCATCTATCCGGGACAGGGACACAACATGGTAGGACGTGACAGAGTGCATCTGCACCAACACATCACCCGTTATTTTGAAGATTTCCTGAAATGACACTAACAAATAAAGAAATACAATTATGAGAATACTATTAATCGGTTCGGGCGGACGTGAACATGCACTGGCATGGAAAATAGCACAAAGCCCCAAAGTGGAACAACTCTATATTGCTCCGGGAAATGCCGGAACGGCCAATGCCGGTATCAATGTCAACATCAAGGTGAACGAATTCGACAAGATTCGCGAGTTTGTTGTCAGCAATCATATCGACATGGTAGTTGTAGGACCGGAAGACCCTCTGGTAAACGGCATATACGACTATTTCAAGAACGATGCCGAACTGAGCGGAATACCGGTGATTGGTCCGTCAAAGGCCGGAGCCGTGCTCGAAGGCAGCAAGGAATTCGCCAAAGGATTCATGCAGCGCCACAACATCCCGACAGCACGCTACAAGAGCATCACTGCCGACAACATAGAAGAGGGAATGGCCTTCCTCGAAACTCTTGAAGCTCCTTACGTGCTGAAAGCCGACGGCTTGTGCGCAGGAAAAGGAGTACTCATCCTCCCTACCCTTGAAGAGGCCAAGAAAGAACTGAAGGAAATGCTCGGAGGCATGTTCGGAAACGCTTCGGCAAAGGTAGTGATTGAAGAGTTCCTCAGCGGAATAGAATGCTCGGTATTCGTTCTGACCGACGGAAAGAACTACAAGATTCTTCCCGAAGCCAAAGACTACAAGCGCATCGGTGAGGGTGACAAGGGTCTGAATACCGGCGGTATGGGTTCGGTATCACCCGTTCCGTTTGCCGACAAGGAGTGGATGCAGAAGGTAGAAGACCGCATCATCCGTCCTACCGTTGAAGGACTGGCTGCCGAAAACATCGACTACAAGGGATTCATCTTCTTCGGACTGATCAATGTAAAGGGTAACCCGATGGTAATCGAATATAACGTGCGCATGGGCGACCCGGAAACCGAAAGCGTCATGCTGAGAATAAAGAGTGACCTCGTAGACCTGTTCGAAGGTGTTGCTGCCGGAAACCTGAACGAGAAAGAACTGGTTATCGATGAGCGTGCTGCCGTATGCGTAATGCTCGTATCGGGAGGATATCCTGAAGCTTACGAAAAGGGATATGCCATCTCTGGTATTGAAGAGGTAGCCGACAGTATCGTGTTCCATGCCGGAACCGCCCTGAAAGACAATCAGGTTGTGACCAACGGCGGACGCGTAATAGCCGTAAGTTCATACGGCAACAACAAGGAAGAGGCACTGGCCCTTTCGTTCAAAAATGCGCAGAAGATTCAGTTCGAAAAGAAATACTTCCGTTCTGACATCGGATTCGACTTATAATCAATGAACAGCAAATACTTTCAGAATAAACTGGTAACGGGGAGCATACCGCTCCTCGTTGCCTCTATTATAGCCTCCGTATACTGGCTGCTCACTCCGGAATCGGGCGATGCTCTTACAGACAGCAGTCACCTTATCCGTGAGCTGACGGATGCCTACCCATACTTCCGCTTTTATAACCTGTGCGGATACCTGCTACTGATTTTTTCGATGTGGATGATATGGGGTACCGTTACCCGGCATGTAGTGATTCGCGTGCCGTCTACGTTATATCTGTCAGTATTCATATTGCTGTCGGCCATATTCCTGCCCCACATGCTGCAAACGGGCAATATCCTGGTATGCCTGCTGCTGGGCAGTTTCTTCTTTCTGTTTCATACTTACCAGCGCATAGAGCCTGTAAGTCTGACATTTCAGGGATTTTTCCTTTACGGCATCGCATCACTGTTTTTCCCTCAGCTGTTATGGCTCCTGCCCCTGTTCATCATCATGCAGGCAGGACTCTACAACGTAACCGTACGTACGCTGTTTGCCGGAATCATGGGGTTCATTCTCCCTTACTGGTTCCTGCTGGGATATACATCCTATATACGCGACTGGAGTCTGTTTTCCGTCTTTTTTCAGGAGATAAGTGATTTCCGCAGCATCGACTACAGCTGTATCAGCATCAGCGAGTGGATAAATCTGGCCGCCATGCTGCTCATGACCCTGTGGTGTGCCTTCCAGTATGCCGGAAACAACTATCAGGATAAAATACGTACCCGCGTATTCATGTTTTACATTATGACAACCGAAGCCATCATACTGCTCATGCTGTTCCTGCAGCCACACCTGCACGCTCTGCTGCTTCCGCTGGCCATTACGTGCAGTAGCATCATTATCGGGCAGTATTTTGCCGTAACACGCAGCAAACAGAGCTTTATCAGTCTCATCATACTGCTTGTCATGCTGGTTGCCTTATTTATACTGAACATATGGATGTAGCTTTACAATTTCTTCTCGACTATGGTTATATAGGCATGTTTCTGGCAGCCTTTCTGGCCGGAAGCATTCTTCCCTTCAGCTCCGAAGCTATTCTGGTGGCCTTCGTGAGAATGGGACTCGACCCCGTACTCACCATTCTGTTTGCCACTTTGGGCAATACAGCCGGAAGCATGACTTGCTACTGGATAGGACATCTGGGGAAAATGGAATACATCGAACGCTGGCTGAAGGTAGATCCCAAGAAACTCGAAAAGGCAGAACGCTTTATCAGAGGAAGAGGCGCATGGATGGCCTTCTTCTCGTTTCTGCCCATCATTGGCGACGGCATTGCCATCGTGCTCGGACTGATGCGTGCCAACCTGACCATAACTCTCTTTTCAATGACACTGGGCAAGCTGCTCCGCTACATCTCCATCGTGCTGGCTGCCGAAGGAGTGGTGCGCCTGCTCTTCTAATACATTTGCAACATGAACATAGAAATAACCAACGACGGAAGCCCTACACTCTATGTGCCTGAACTTGACGAGCATTACCACTCGGTAAAAGGAGCCGCAACGGAGTCTGCACACATATTCATCAACATGGGCCTTCGTCACTGTACGCTGAACGAGGTAAACATCCTTGAGATAGGTTTCGGCACGGGACTGAACGCTTTTCTTACATTGCTCGATGCCGATGCCCACAAACGCCACATCCGCTATACCGGACTGGAACTGTACCCTCTCGGCGAGGAATGTCTGCGCCAGCTCGACTATCCGGCACAGATATGTCCCGAACGGAGCGACGACTATTACCGCATGCACCAGACCCCGTGGGAAGAGGAAGTGACACTGACTCCCTTCTTCAACCTGCGCAAGGTGAAGACCGATTTCACCCAATGGTTGCCCGACATGCGTTTCCAGTTGGTTTACTTTGATGCTTTCGCTCCCGAAAAGCAACCCGCCATGTGGACTCCCGAACTTTTCGAGCGTCTGTACCAGTGTCTCGACGAAGGAGGAATCCTCACCACCTACTGTGCCAAAGGCATTGTGCGACGCATGCTGCAGGGCGCTGGCTTTACGGTAGAACGCCTGCCGGGACCTCCTAACGGAAAGAGAGAGATACTTCGCGCAACGAAGTAATGCACAACAGTATGATGCAGGCAATATTGCGCGAAAGTCCTGTCCTGTAACCGACTTCTGTTTTTTATACGTATCTTTGCACCCAAACATAACTACAAACGCAACGATATGAAACAAACATTGCAACTAATCGCCGTACTGATAACCCTGACACTGGCCTCGTGCCAGACACGAAACAGACAGAATGCCGACGAGCCCCGTACGCTCGTTGTCACCATCGAACCGCTGCGCTACTTTACCGAGCAGATAGCCGGTGAACAGTTCAAGGTGGTAAGCATCGTGCCCGAAGGAAGCAGTCCCGAGACATACGACCCTACTCCGCGGCAGTTGCTCGACATTGCCAAAAGTGAAGCATGGCTCAAAATAGGATATATCGGATTTGAACAGACATGGACCGACAAGCTGACGGCCAACGCACCACAGATGAAGGTGTTCGACACGTCAGAAGGTATAGAACTTATACGCGACACGCACCACCACGAGGGACATGTGCACGTGGGCGGCGTGGAACCGCATACATGGACTTCACCCGCTAACGCACGCATCATTGCACGCAATATCTGCAACGCACTCTGCCGTATAGACAGCGCCAACACGAATTACTATACGGAGCGCCTCGGCAGAATGGACAGCCTCATTTGCCGCACCGACAGCACCCTGCGCGCCATGCTGGCACAGAATGCCGACAAGGCATTCCTTATCTACCACCCTTCACTGAGCTACTACGCCCGCGACTACGGCATGGAGCAGCTTTGCCTGGAGGAGAACGGACGGGAACCCTCGCCCGCACACATGCGTAAAATCATCGAGCAGTGCAGACAGAAAGGCATCCGCACCATCTTCATCCAGAAGGAATTCGACAGCCGTAACGCCACACTGGCCGCACAGGAGACGGGAACAAAACTGGTGCTCATCAACCCACTGGCTTATGAGTGGGAACAGGAACTTATCAATATAACCAAAAACCTCGTTCATGAATAGGCCGATACTCGAACTGAACAACATATCGGCAGCCTACGACAAGAAAACGGTGCTGACCGACGTAAACCTCACCGTGCGCGAGAATGACTTTCTGGGCATTATCGGTCCCAACGGTGGAGGAAAAACTACTCTTGTAAGAATCATACTCGGACTGCTGAAACCTGCCGGCGGAAGTCTCCGCTTTTTCAAGGACGGACAGCCTTCCGACAGTATCAAGATTGGCTATCTGCCGCAATACAACCGCATAGACAAGGCTTTTCCCATCTCGGTGAAAGAAGTCATCCAGTCGGGACTGTGCGGTGAGAAAGGACTCTTCAGACGTTATACCGACGAACAGAAGGAACGCGTAGACCACGTCATTCACGACATGGGGCTTGAAGGACTGGAACATCGCGCCATCGGCCAGCTCAGTGGCGGACAGATGCAACGTGCTCTGCTGGGACGTGCTGTCGTATCGGAACCCGACCTGGTGATTCTCGACGAGCCGGATACGTACCTCGACAAGCGGTTCGAAGCCAAACTTTACGAGATACTTGAAGCAATCAATCATCGCTGCGCCATCATTCTGGTAAGTCATGACATCGGTGAGATTCTCCGCTCGGTCAAGAGCATCGCCTGCGTAAACCACACGCTCGACTATCATCCCGACACGGAAATCTCGGCCGAATGGGTGGACAAGCACCTGGGCTGCCCCATCGACCTGCTCGGACATGGTGAACTGCCTCACCGTGCACTCAAAGCGCACGAACACCACACGCACACCACCGAATGAATCCATAAAAAAGCACGTGAGCTTTTCAGAAAAGCACACGTGCTCTGCAAAGAAAGTACCCGTGCTTTCCGGAGAGAGCACGGGTACTTTTTTCGTATGCTTTAATTCATTGATAAAAAGCTGTTTTACCTTTTACTAAAGGAGGCATTTATTGAGCCTTAACTCCCAGCGTGCTGGGCCTTGGTCGCCAGCGTGCTGAGCCTTAACTCCCAACACGGTGAGCCTTGGTCGCCAATAAAGTGGGTAACTATGGTTAATCAATCACCGGATATAGACACCTCAAAAAAGAACTATTATTGCGTTTAGTCTTAAATAAACTTATCAAAAACAGATTACAAGGGGACAATATGGCATGTAATTACTTTTCTTTCTATCTTTGTGCCTCAATGAAAGTATTTTAATTAAACTGCAGTTTTTAATGAAACAATACCAAAGAATCAACAACCTTGTTGGCTGGTTGGCTTTTGCCATTGCCGCCATAGTCTATTGCATGACTATAGAGCCGACAGCCAGTTTCTGGGACTGTCCCGAGTTTATCACCACCGGATATAAATTGGAAGTAGGTCACCCGCCCGGCGCACCGTTTTTCATGCTTACGGCCAACCTCTTCTCACAATTTGCATCAGACCCTTCTGATGTAGCCCGCATGGTCAATATCATGTCGACACTGCTTAGTGCGGGATGTATCCTGTTCCTGTTCTGGAGCATCACACACCTCACAAGAAAACTGGTATGCCCCGACATGAACAACATGACTACCGGCAAGCTTATCACTATCATGGGAGCCGGACTGACCGGAGCACTGGCTTACACATTTACCGATACATTCTGGTTCAGTGCCGTAGAAGGTGAGGTTTATGCATACTCCTCTCTCTTTACTGCCGTAGTATTCTGGCTCATCCTGAAATGGGAAGATGTGGCCGACGAGCCGCACAGCGACCGCTGGCTCATCCTGATTGCTTATCTGACCGGACTATCGGTAGGTGTCCACCTGCTCAACCTGCTTTGTATTCCTGCCATCGTGCTGGTATATTATTATAAGAAAAGACCGGATGCCAACCTGAAAGGCTCGTTCCTTGCACTGGCTGGCTCAATGGTACTTGTGGCAGCTGTGCTGTATGGTATCGTTCCGGGCATCGTAAAAGTGGGCGGATGGTTTGAACTGCTGTTTGTAAACAGCTTCGGCATGCCGTTCAACAGCGGACTGATTGTCTATATCATCCTGCTGCTCTGCATTCTGGTATGGAGTATCTACGAAAGCTATACTTACAAAAGCCCCAAACGCGCCCGCATCGCATTCCTGCTTACCATTGCCATGGTAGGTATTCCTTTCTTCGGACACGGAACATCGAGCGTAGTATTCGGTATCATATTCCTGGGCCTCATCGCTGCATCCCTGTGGGGAGTGTTCGGAAAGAAACTGATGGTAAGCGCACGCACGCTCAATACGGCTATTCTCTGTATGACCATGATGGTTATCGGATATTCTTCGTATGCCGTTATCGTGATACGTTCATCGGCCAACCCGCCTATGGACCAGAACTCACCCGAGGACATCTTTACGCTGGGTGAATATCTGGGACGTGAGCAGTACGGTGATACTCCGCTGCTTTACGGACCGTCATATAACTCAAAGGTAAAACTTGAAGTAGAAGGACAGTACTGCGTGCCTGTAGACAAGCAGGGAGCTCCCGTATACCAACGTAAGGAGAAAGAAAATCCCGAAGAGAAAGACAGCTACGAAGTGGTACGTCACAAGACTGACTATGTATATGCACAGAACATGCTGTTCCCCCGCATGCACAGCAGTGCTCCCGAACATATAGCCGCCTATGAACAATGGTTTGGCGGACATCAGAACGACCGCGGCGAATGGGTAGGCGGCGTACAGGGTACGCTTATCCCCTATGACGAGTGCGGAAACAACGTAATGGTGAAGATGCCTACCATGTGGGAAAACCTGAAGTTCTTCTTCTCTTATCAGGTGAACTTCATGTACTGGAGATATTTCATGTGGAACTTTGCCGGACGCCAGAACGACATTCAGGGTAATGGCGAGCTGGAACACGGAAACTGGATTACCGGTATTTCATTTATCGATAACCTGCTCGTAGGCGACCAGAGCAAGCTCCCTTCAGAACTGCAGAACAACAAGGGACGCAACGTATTCTACTGTCTGCCGCTGATTCTCGGACTTATCGGTCTGTTCTGGCAGGCATACCGCGGACAGGAAGGCATCCGCCAGTTCTGGATTGTATTCTTCCTGTTCTTCATGACCGGACTGGCCATTGTGCTCTATCTGAACCAGACTCCGCTGCAACCGCGTGAACGTGACTATGCATATGCCGGTTCATTCTATGCCTTCGCTATCTGGATTGGACTTGGAGTAGCAGCCATCTCCGAATTCCTGCGTAAAAAGAAAGTTTCTGAAACAGCTGCCGGAGCCATCGCATCGGTTGTCTGCCTGCTGGTACCCGTACAGATGGCCAGTCAGACATGGGACGACCATGACCGCAGCGGACGCTACGTATGCCGCGACTTCGGACAGAACTACCTGAACAGTATTCAGGAAGAAGGAAATCCGATTATCTTTACCAACGGTGACAACGATACCTTCCCCTTGTGGTATAACCAGGATACGGAAGGCTTCCGCACCGATGCACGCGTATGTAACCTCAGCTATCTGCAGACCGACTGGTATATCGACCAGATGAGACGACCGGCATACGAATCACCGTCAGTGCCTATCACTTGGGACCGCATCGAGTTCGTAACCGGAAAGAACGAATATATCACCGTGCGCCCGGAGGTCAAACAACAGATTGAGGAAATCTACAGACAGCACCCTGAAGCTGCACGCAAGCAATATGGCGACGATCCGTTCGAACTGAAAAACATCCTGAAATACTGGGTACGATCAAAAGATGAAGAACTGCACTTCATCCCGACCGATACCGTACACATCACCCTCGACAAGGAGGCTATCCGCCGCTCGGGAATGATGATTCCGGATGCATACAAAGACAGTCTGCCCGACAAGATGTATATCCCTATCAAGAAACGTACGCTTTACAAGAGCGAACTGATGATGCTCGAAATGCTGGCAAATACCAACTGGGAACGCCCGCTTTACATCGCCATCAGCGTAGGACCGGGTAACTTCCTTGGCCTCGATCCGTTCTTTGTTCAGGAAGGTCTGGCATACCGCATCACTCCGTTCGACTGGAGACAGTTCGGCTATCCGCAAGTATATGGCGAGGGATATGCCGTAGACAGCGAAAAGATGTATGACAACCTGATGCACAAGTTCAAGTTCGGTGGAATAAACAACAAGAACGTATATCTTGATGAAAATATCATGCGTATGTGTACCAGTCACCGCCGCCTGTTTGCTATCCTGGTAAAACAGCTTATCAAGGAAGGCAAGAACGACAAGGCGCTGGAAGCTCTGCAATACTGCGACAAGATGATTCCAAACGAGACCGTTCCTTATGACTTCCAGAACGGAGCGCTCGACTTGTCAAAAGCCTATATCCAGCTTGGCAAGGAAGATGCAGCCAACAAGATACTGGAAGCTGTAGGAAAGAAATCGTTTGAATATATCAACTGGTATATGAGCATGGACAATGCAAGCCTTGCCGGATATGCAAAAGACTGCATCATTCAGTTCTACCTGCTGGACGATATCATCAAACAAATGCAGACAGAGAAACAGAAGCCTGCATTCATGGACAAATTTAACAAGGACTTTGAAACTTTATATGCCCGCTTCAGCCAACGAGTGCAAGTGGGAGCCTGATGTAAAACTATGTTTATAGAACAACCTCCCAAGCTTGTTCGTTGGATGTATCCCCAAGCTATCTGGAGAATGAACCCGAAAGAAAAAGCAGTATACCTGACTTTTGACGACGGGCCCATTCCCCAGATGACACCTTGGGTACTTGATGTACTGGACAAGTATAACATTAAAGCAACCTTTTTCCTGGTAGGCGACAACGTACGCAAGCATCCGAAAGAATTTGAAATGCTGAAAGCCAGAGGTCACCGGCTGGGAAATCATACGTTCAACCACATACGAGGCTTTGAATGGCTCACGAAAAACTATCTGGCCAATACGGAAAAAGCCAACGAACTGATTCAGACAGACCTTTTCAGACCGCCGCACGGACACATGAGATGGCTACAGTATGAACTGCTGAGACGCAAGTATAAAATCATCATGTGGGACCTTGTAACACGCGACTACAGCAAGCACCTGAACGGCGAACAGGTCTTCGAAAAGGTTAAGAAGTATGTGCGAAACGGCTCTATCATTACCTTTCATGACTCTATCAAATCGGAAAAGAATACCAAGTATGCTCTTCCGCGCTCTATCGAGTGGCTGCTTGAGCAGGGATATGAGTTCAAGGTTTTCGAATAGACTCCCGACAAAGTGTTACAGATACACACGATGAATCTGCTTAAAGAAATCACCTTGCAGATAAAGGAAGAGGCCTCCCGACTGGGATTTGCGGCCTGCGGCATGGCACCCGCCGGAGAGATTGACGGCGAGAACTGCCGGTTCATGCAGCAATGGCTGGAAAGGAAAGACTATGCCGGAATGGAATACATGGCCGGGAACCTTGACAAACGGATGAATCCTGCTCTGCTGGTCGAAGGAGCAAAGAGCATCATCTCGGTAGCCCTCAACTATTATCCCGCACAGTTCATTAAGCCCTCAGAATATCAGTTCGCCTGGTACGCATACGGCGAAGACTACCATACGGTGATGAAGGACAAGCTTTATGCCCTGCTGCAGTTTATTGCACAAAGACTGCCCGACACCGAAGGAAGAGCGTTCTGCGATACGGCTCCCCTCTTGGAACGATACTGGGCCTGGCGGTGCGGACTGGGATGGATAGGAAAAAATACCCAACTGATTATCCCTCACGCCGGTTCAACATTCTTTCTGGGTGAACTGGTTATCAATGCAGAACTGGAATATGACACTCCGCAACAAAGCCGGTGCGGAAACTGTACACGCTGTCTGGAGGCCTGCCCTACACATGCCCTGCAAGCTCCTTTCCGCCTGAATGCGGCACGCTGCCTGTCGTACCTGACTATAGAAAACAGGCAGGATATTCCGGACTTTGCCGCAGAAAAAATGGGCAACTGCATCTATGGATGCGACCGATGCCAGCAGGCTTGTCCGTGGAACCGCTTCGCCACTCCCTGTCAGGAGCCTCGTCTGACTCCCAAACACGAGTTGCTGTCAATGACCCGGGAAGGATGGAAACAACTGAGCATTGACGAATACCGAAGGATATTCAAGGGTTCGGCCGTAAAAAGGGCCAAATACGAAGGACTTATGCGTAACATACAGTGCGTACAGACGGCGGCACAAAAGAAAAAGGATGGATTATCACCCGAATAAAATTACCAACAGTCAAAAAACATACAGCCCGGTCTCTGGCTCTCAGAGGCCGGGCTGCATCTTATTAACCCTTCCTGAATAACTTTATCCAGACAGGACTTATAATAGACTGACTCCCAAAGAAAAGTTTATCCTTAGGTTAAGGATATATATCCTCAGGCTAGGGATACATATCCTCAAGTTAAGGATACATGTCCTTAACCTAAGGATAAACTTTCAGACGATAATTCCTCCACCCAGCAAGCGGTCGCCACGATAAAAAGCAGCAGCCTGTCCCGGTGCGATAGCGGCCAGAGGCTCGTGCAGCGTAACCAGAAGGCAATTATCGGGCCCCAAGGTTACCGTAGCACGGTTCAACTGCTTGCGGTAGCGTATCTTCACTTCCACATCGTCATGTCCGAGCACTTCATCTTCGCATACCAGATGCCAGTGCGACAACTGCATCTCATTGCGTTCGAGCGAAGCATAAGGTGCCAGCACGACACGGTTGGTATGAGGGTCTATTTCCTTTACAAACACGGCCTTGTTCAGGTGTATCCCCAATCCGCGCCGCTGGCCGATGGTGTAGAAAGGATACCCCTGATGAGCTCCCAGTACGTGCCCTTCCTCGTCATAAAACTTTCCGGGAACCAGACGGTCTGCAGCAACATGAGCACGCAGAAAATCACGGTAATCCGACGGGCAGAAGCATACTCCCAGACTGTCTTTCTTTTCAGATACCTTATAATATCCCCGTTCACGGGCAATGCTCCTTACCTCCGTCTTCGCATATTCTCCCAGCGGAAAGAGGGCACGTTCCAACGTCTCGGGCGGAAGTCCCCAAAGGAAAAAGGACTGTTCCTTATCGGCATCCAGTCCGCTCAATATATAATGGTGGCCGTTGAGAAAGGCCTTGCGCACATAATGTCCGGTAGCCAGGTGAAAAATGCCCTCTTCATCGGCCACACGGGTCATGAGCGGCCACTTCAGACGGTTGTTGCACAAGGTACAGGGCACGGGTGTACGGCCCGACATGTACTCTCGTACGAAATAGTCTATCACCGTCTGCTCAAACGTGTGGCGGGCATCGTATACAATATGCCTTATGCCCAGACGTGAAGTCACCTCGCGCGCATCGTCCAGATAGGCAGTATCGCCCGACGCTTCGTAAAAGCGGAAAGTGATGCCCGTAACCTCATATCCGGCTTCCTTTAAAAGAATGGCGGCCACCGAGCTGTCGGTACCGCCACTCATTCCTAATAATACCTTATTGTTTGCCTGCATATATCAACAAGCTTTTGCCTTGAATGCCAGCGCATACATGCGCATCTGCTTTACCATGGCAAGCAATCCGTTGCTTCTTGTAGGCGAAAGATGCTCTTTCAATCCTATCTTGTCGATAAAATACAGCTCACTGTTCAATATCTCGTCCGGAGTATGGTCTGAAACAACTTTTATCAGCAATGCAATGATTCCTTTCACAATCAGTGCGTCGCTCTCTGCCTGAAAATGTACTTTTCCGTCGATCAAATCGGCCTGTAACCATACACGGCTCTGACATCCCTCAATCAGGTTGGAATCTGTCTTGTAAACCTCATCGAGCGGTTTCTGCTCATTGCCCAGGTCAATAAGCAGCTGATACTTGTCCATCCAATCATCAAAATCACTGAATTCAGTGATTACTTCTTCTTGTAATTCATCAATTGTTGCCATATACTTACTTTTCGTTATAGATAACCTGTAACACTGTCTGTCCTACAGCGCGCAGGGTATTCTTGTCAATTACATCCATATTATCGTTTACGGTATGCCAGGCATCGCCAAAACTGGACAGCTCACTGTTCATGTCGCAGTTAATGATATCAATGCAGGGAATACGTGCAATCTCGTTCACCGGCAGATGGTCGTCGGTTACATATCCGCCGTTTTCATCAATGAAGTAACTTTCAAAACCAATCTTCTTGGCGGCACTCCATACTTTCTTCACGATAGAAGGAGCATACTGCATGGAGATTCCTTCTTTATAGAAGGTTGAATTCTTGGCTCCCACCATATCGAGCAGGATACCGAAACGGGCATTGTAGTTGCTCACGTGAGGAGTTCGTGACCAGTATTGTGAACCGAGGCACCATGTATTCTCATCGCTGCCATGGTTATTCTCAAACTGAGGAATGCCGTAATCTTCCATATCGAAGAAGATGATGTCAATACCGATTGCAGGAGCCTGTGCCTGCAACTGACGGGCTATTTCGAGCAGTACACCTACACCGCTGGCACCGTCGTTCGCTCCGAGAATAGGTTTGCGGTGGTTGCCCTTATCGGGGTCATTATCAGCCCACGGACGACTGTCCCAATGGGCACAAAGCATCACGCGACGGGGCGACTCGGGATTGTAGGCACCAATGATGTTGCGCGCCTTAAGTACCTTACCGTCATATCCGGTCAGGTCGGCACGCTGGTTGTATACCTTGGCTCCAAAAGCCTCAAGTCTGGCTGCAAGATAATCGCCACATAAATCATGTGCTGTACTGTTAGGCACACGCGGTCCGAAATCGACCTGCTGTTTTACATAGAGCCATGCGCTGTCTGCATTGAATGCCGGAACATTAACGGTCTCAATCGCCTCCTTGCTTCCGGAATCGGCCTTCTTGCTATTGGCACATGCCATACATCCCAGCAACAGGAAAGCACAGACTCCTGTGATGCAGTTCCCTAATATCTTACTTTTCATTGTCTCTAACGGTTTTTGATTAATAAATTCATGATTGTCATCTCATCGCATCCGCCTGTACAGCTTCCATCAGGCGCATAAAGTTACCTCCCCATATCTTGGCTATATCCTCCTCGGAATATCCTTCGGCCATCAGCCTGCGGGTAAGATTGATGACTTCGGCGGCAGAATCACATCCGGGCACGCCTCCGTCTCCATCGAAGTCTGTTCCTATACCTACATGGTCAATACCTGCAATCTCAACCATGTGGTTGATATGTGCCACCACATCGGGCAGTCCGGCCTTTCCGTCCTCACGCAGGAAACCGCCATAGATGCATACCTGTGCCACACCTCCGGCCTTTGCAAGTGCACGAAGCTGTTCATCGGTGAGATTGCGCGGATGATTGCACAAGGCACGACACGAGGAGTGTGAACAGACAATAGGCGTACGGCTGTATTTCAATGCGTCGTAGAAGCTTTCTTCCGAAGCATGTGACAAATCGACCATCATGCCCACACGGTTCATCTCACGAACTACCTGCCGGCCAAAGTCACTCAGTCCGCCGTGCTCTCTGTTTCCGCGTGCCGAGTCACATACATCGTTATCGCCATTATGGCAAAGCGTCATATAGACAACACCTCTCTCACGGAAGCGTTCTACGTTTGCAATATCCGAACCTATTGCATAGGCATTCTCGATTCCCAGCATAATGGCTTTCCGGTTTTCTCTTTTCAGACGGGAAACATCCTGCGGCGTATAGGCTATACCCACATACGGACTGTTTGCCGCAACCATCTCTTCTATCTGGTTCAGCAAGGATGAAGCCTTTGCCGTAGCTGCCTGCAAGGCATCCCTGTCACGGGCTTCCTGTTTCAGATAGGCCACCATAATGGTTCCGTCAAGATGCCCTTCATACATCTTGTGGATATCGACCTTTATGCGTGAATCGCGCGTATTGAAGCGTATGTTCTGGTCAAAAAACATGGGGGTATCACAATGGGAATCCAGCGAAACGATACGCTGATGCATCTGTCTGGCTCTCGCAAACGATAGCGACTCTTTCACAAGCCATTCAAACAGCGGCATCATAGACTTGTTTCCCTCAAGTATCATGCACTCCGGATGCCATTGCACGCCAATCATAGACTTATACTGCTCCGATTCAATGGCCTCAATTATTCCGTCGGATGAACAGGCGCATACCCGGAAACCGGGAGCCGGAACACTTACCGCCTGATGATGAAACGAATTAACCAGTAATGACAAGCCATCGTGACAAACGGTACCAGTCTTCTCAAACAACTTATAAAGCAAAGAATCACTTGGTATACGCACCGTATGTGAAGGATAAGAACGGTTCAGTTCCTGATCGTGCTTGATACATTCCGTACCTGACTGCTTGCGTATATCCTGAAAGATCTTTCCGCCCAACGCAACGTTCATCACCTGTATTCCTCTGCAAATTCCCAATACAGGAATCTGTCTGTCGACAGCCAGTTTTACCAGCAATAACTCCTGTCTGTCACGGCGATGATTGATTGAATGGAGTTCTTCAAGAGGTTCTTCCCCCATAAACAGAGGATTGATATCACCTCCTCCACTCAACAAAATGCCATCAACAGCATCGAGCGTATGTATCAGGTTTTCTTCGTTATCATATGGAGGAATCAGCAGAGGTACTCCTCCTGCTTCAAGCACCGAACGAACATATCCATCGGCTAAAGAACAATTCCCGTCACTGAAGTTAGCAGTAACTCCAATAACGGGACGTTGTCCAAATAAAGGGTTAGAAGATATGATACCTTCATAACCCTTTTCTATGTTATAATAATCGTTTTGCAACATGTTTGTTTAAAACTTGTACTTACGTTTAGGATTCTTGGGGAACCATCCTTTACGCACACGCTCTTCCTGTTCGAACAATTCCTTGATAGTCCAGAACGAAGAAAAAGCCGTCACTCCCAATAAAGGTGAAATGACCTCATGGGGAATAAACAATGACGCCGCAGCGGCACCAATACCTATAACTAAAAATATCCACCAACAACGTGTTCCAAAGTAATACTCACATTTAATCACTATAGGATGAAACAATCCAATAATCAGAAATGTAAATATCCCGATAATCAGCCCTTGCCAATACAGACCTCCTATCATACTTCTTATTTTTCAGAAATAGGAATTTCTTTCTTAATGCTTTGCTCTAAAGATATAAGTGTTTCAGTAGCTGTTACTCCTGGTATTTCCTGTATCTGTCTGTTCAACAAATCCATCAGATGCTCATTATCGCGAGCATACAATTTAATCAGCATCGTGTAAGGACCTGTAGTGAAATGACACTCTACAACCTCGCGAATATTATGCAATTGAGCTACGGCATCTTTATACATAGAGCCTTTTTCCAATTTTACTCCAACATATGTACAAGTGCTGTACCCTAAGCTCTTAGGATTAACATGATAGCCTGAACCCACAATTACTCCCAGATCAATCAATCTTTGCACACGTTGGTGTATAGCTGCACGTGACACGCCACATTCTGCGGCCACATCCTTAAACGGGATTCTCGCATTTTGTGAAATAATCTCCAATATGCGTCTGTCTAAACTGTCTATTCTTTCCATTTTATCGAGATTTTATGGTACTTATAACATTTTGATAAGCAAAAATAATTATTTTTTCATATCTCTCGACTTTTTGACTACTTTTTTTCATTATTTATGATAAAATTATAGTCACATAGCTATTGTACGAAAGAGTAGCATCACCCAAAAGCCTTTTTAAACACATTGCTATTTGTTCAATCTCGCTTTCCACAGGTTACTCATATCTTCAAGAGTTTTTCCTTTTGTCTCAGGTACCCATCGCCATACAAAGAATGCAGCAAGCACACAGATGATACCATACAGTCCGTAAGCAAACATCGGACTGAAATCATAAAGAGCAGGGAATGTAGAAGAAACAATATAATTGAATATCCATTGGAAGGCAACAGCTATGGCAACAGCTTTTCCACGGATAGTGTTCGGGAATATCTCAGCTATCAATACCCAGCATATCGGTCCCCATGACATCATGAAGAATGCTGCATATATGATAATGGAAAGCACCGGGACAATGCCTTTGATACCCATGTTGTCACAAACGGCAACCATAAATGCTCCTACAGCCATACCGATAGAACCGATTATCAATAAAGGCTTACGGCCAAAGCGATCGACTGTAACAATGGCAACTACCGTAAACACGATATTTACAACACCCATAATAACGGTCTGCATCATTCCTCCTCCTTCGGCACCTGCACTTTCAAATATACGGGGAGCATAGTAAAGCACGGCATTGATACCTATGGCCTGTTGGAAGACTGACAACAAAATACCTATAACAATAACAGCTACACCATAAGTAAACAGTTTTTCTGTTTTTTCATGAACGGTGGATTTTATTTCAGCCAATACTTCCTTGGCACGGGTCGTACCGTTAATGCGTTCCAAAATATGAAATGCACGCTCTTCCTGACGTACCAATACAAGATAACGCGGAGTCTTAGGTACAAAAAACAGTAAGATGCCAAATATCAATGCCGGAAAAGCTTCCGATACAAACATATAACGCCATCCTTCATTTACCGTCCACATATCTGATTCCGGGCTGATGCTGGCTATTCCGGTTACAGCATCTTTTATAACAATCGGATTCTGATGGTCACCCATTATCATATAATTCACGAAATAAACCACCAACATACCAAAAATAATGGCGAACTGGTTGCATGAAACCAAGGTTCCACGTATTTCAGAAGGAGCAACTTCAGCAATATACATCGGACAAATTGCAGAGGCAAGTCCTACTCCCAATCCACCAAGAATACGATAAAGGTTAAAAGTAACCATCAAATCCCAACTCGGCTTACCATATTCAAAGAAAAGGAACTCCGGATAATAAGAACCCAAAGCTGAAAGGAAAAATAAAACTGCTGCCAAACGTAAAGAATTGCGTCGTCCCAAACGTGTAGCAAAATAACCGGACATGGCACCACCAATCACACAACCAATCAATGCACTGGAAGAAGTTATACCATGCAATACCTTATTATATGTAAAATCCGGAGCCATCAGGAAAAAGCCTTCAAGACCTTTTTCTGCTCCTGATATAACTGCGGTGTCATAGCCAAACAAAAGCCCACCGATAACTGCGACCAAAGTAATGGAATAAAGATAAAGTTTACTACCCTTTTCAATGTTGTTCATGATACAATAAGATTATATTAATAAATTCAATTGAAGTCAAAAGTAAACGTTTTATTGAGACACACAATAGCCTATAGCCCAAAAAACAAGAATTCATCCTTTTTCTCACAAAAATTACCCCCATATCATCCGGATTCGAAAGAAAAACATCCAATAAAACACAAAAAACAAAACATATGTACCCACCGAAAAACGATTCTTACTATATTTATCCACACAATAAGTATCTTAAAAAAATAACAATATGAAAACGCTTTCAACACTCATTCTCAGCTTAGGTATAGCAACTTTATGCAGTTGCGGACAGACAACCAGCCCAAGCACAGAGCAAACAACAGCGCAAGACAGTACCAACCAAGTAGTTGAAACCATCATGGCACGCCGAAGCATACGCCAATATAAGCCCCAACCGGTAGAGCGTGAGAAAATGGAACAAATACTTGAATGTGGCATCAACGCTCCCAACGGCATGCACAAAGAGTCATGGCAAATACGTGTAATAGACAATCCGGATATCATTAACGGCATTACAGAACTATACCTCAAAGAAAATCCCAATGCAGGCAAGAAACCCGGATTCAAGAATATATTCAACAATGCTCCAACAGTAGTCTTCATCGCTTACGATACTACCTACGACTTATCACAAGTTGACTGCGGACTTTTAGGCGAGAATATCATATTGGCGGCCCAATCTATGGGAATTGGTTCATGCTGTCTGGGAGCACCTATCCGATTCATGAACAGTGAAGCTGCAAGTGATTATCTGAAGAAACTGGAACTGCCGGATACCCACAAGTTACTTTATGCCATAGCTTTGGGTTATCCCGATGAATCACCCGCTGCCAAATCAAGAGACAAGAGCAAGATTAAATTTATCGATTAATCAAATAAACAATCATGAAAAAATTAATTGCATTATCAGTCCTCTTATTATGCTGCTGCATGATAAGCTTTGCCCAGGAAAGCAACAACGGAAAACAATTGTGGGCAAAATCAATACTTAATGAAAAGGCTCCGGAGCTGAAAGTAGAAAAATGGCTCAGTGAACAGCCCGAAACAAAAGGAAAATTCGTTTTAATTGATTTCTGGGCTACCTGGTGCGGACCTTGCCGCAAAGCTATTCCGGAACTGAATGAATTTCAGAAACAATTCAAAGATGACCTTGTGGTGATAGGCATCTCAAAAGAGACTGAAGAGAAAGTAAAATCCATGAAGAATCCGGTCATTGAGTACTACAGTGCCATCGACACTTCTGAAACCATGAGCAAGGCACTTGAGATAAAAGGTATTCCACATATTATCCTGATAGATCCTCAAGGAATCGTACGTTGGGAAGGTTTCCCATTGCTGACAGGACATGAACTCACTGCCGACGTTATCAAGACTCTCATAGAGAAATATAAATAACAATTGTATTACATATAAAAGAGGCTGTCTCAAATTGAAGTTTGAGATGGCCTTTTTTGTGTCTGCCAAAA
>OBKR01000840.1_pt1 | contig 30801 bp, 26 predicted proteins | sample 1518991 | NCBI WGS metagenome assembly OBKR01 (sample SAMEA2452117, study PRJEB22498) | human gut metagenome | biome: human feces; feature: human gut; material: feces | place: Australia | collected 2012
AAATCACTTTTTCGCCAGGAGCTCCAGACTTCCGCTGCCGCCCGCCAGCCGCTGATATTCATAAGCTCTGTTCTTGGGCGCCCCGGGTATGCAGTACCCGTTCTCGTCGATATTGATCGCTTCCGTGCTCGATTCGCAGGGAGTATAAACATGCGTAGGATCGGGATCGTGGAAAAGCCCGAAATACAGATACGACGGTCCGTCCCAGTTGTTTTTCGTGCCGTTATCGTACAATTTGAACAGGTTCGCCGTCTCACATAGGGCATGGATTTCAACGCGTCATACATCTGTTCCGTAAAGTCCACGGAGACCGCCTCGCCCCCGATCGCGTCGTCGTTCCAGCCGATTTCCGTAAAAAAGACTTTTTTGTGCTTGCCCTCGTTGCGGAGGATGATCTCATAATACTCGTTATTGATGTCTATGAAGTGCTGTTTGTTGAAATTGGACATATACGGATGCCAGCAAGCGATCTGAAAATAATCGTCCGGTTTTTTCGAGGCGTCCGAGGAGTCCTCGATTCCATAAAAATAGCCGTACTCCCCGCTGGCGATATTATCATACAGCATCTGCAGGAAATTAGCGGTATTTCCTTTGCCCAGTCCCGTGGGCTCGGTCAGTCCGCCCATGATGCTCTGCGCCTTAGGATTGACTTCATGAATGGCGCGGGTCGCATAATAGAACATGTCCGTCGCAATCTCCGCCATCTGTTTCACGCTGTACGCGGACGAGCCTTTGTCTCCGCCGTCCGTCATGAAATCGGGATTGTTCACTTCGTTGTCGATCTCCCAATACATCACTTCCGGAAATTCCCCGACCAGCGTTTTCCAGGACTCGTAATAATCGTTCAGCCACTGCACATATTCGCTGCCCTCGGACACATCGCGCGCAAACGGCTTTGCCGTCGGAGAGGCTTTCGCGCGCGTCGTGCAGAAGTTGTGGTGATTCATGCCGATGTTCACCATTCCCGCCTCTTCACATTCGGCCAAAAGTTTATGCATGTTTTCCGTCGTTTCACAGTTTTGTATCAGCTCTGTCGGACTGCTCATGAAATGGGTGAAGTGCATCCACTGCCGCACTGTCTTTACGCCGAGATTTTTCATCAGCTGCACTTCCGTCTGAATATCCAGCGACTCCGCGCTGCGTTCTTCCAACAGATAGCACATGCCGAAAAGATTGCTCTGATCGGCGATGCCGTGTTCCGCATCCAGCGGAAGTCCCTTTTTACCGCAACCGAAAAATCCCGAACACATAAATATCCCTGCCCCCGCGAGACAGACCGCCCGCTTTATTTTTTTTATCAGATTCATTCTGCCCGACCTCCGCTTTTCAGCCCGTTCCACCCTTTTCCGGCCTTCCGGACTGCGCATTTATAAAATAACGCAAGAAAAAAAGATTGTCAATACCATTTCGGCAAGACAACCTTTTTTGAATACATATCTCCGAAATTCAAAATTTTTTATGCTTCGCCGTCAGAGCCGGTCTCGCCGTCCTCTTCCGGTTTTTCTTCCGAAAATTTGTCCGTTTCGATATCTTTGGAATCCATTTCCACCTTCTTTTGCATTTGTTTCGGACTGATTCCCATCATTTCCCGGTATTTGGTGCAAAATTGCGCCACCGAAGAAAATCCGCAATCGGATGCAATTTCCTTAATGAGATATTCACCGGATTTCAACATATCGTTCGCCGCGTCGATCCGCTTCTGCAAAATAAAATCGTTGACGCTGATATGAAACTGCTTGGCAAACAGTTTCCGGAAATGATCATAACTGTATCCCGACATTTCCGCCAGTTTTTTGACGTGAATGTCCTCCCGGTAATTGGCGGAAATATATCCGATGATGTTGTCGAAATTGCGGATGACTTCCATCTCTTTTCCGATATCCGAGCGATTGACCAGTTTGATGGCGATGATCGTGCAGAAAAGATTGATCAACTGATAGGAAAAAGTCGTCCAGTGCTTTGTTTCATAATATATTTTTTCGAGATACTCTTTCACCCCGTACTTTTCCTCCTCAAAAAGACCGTTGGGCAAAGTGATGTTATCCCCGTACAGCTCGAACCCGATATAAAGCACTTTGGTGCCTTTTGTCCCGCGTTCAATATGTTTTACTTCCGGCGAGCAAACCATAAACATATCTTTGCGAAACCGATACTCCTTCTTGCTGAACGAAACGCTGCCCTCGCCTTCACAATAATACACAAGCTCGTAACAAGGATGCGAATGCTCTTCTCCGAAATAATTATCCTCATAAAAATGTTGCATACAAAACAACAAATTGGAAGTAATCATCCCTTTTCTCCTTCCACCGCTTATTGGCAAAATTTTGCCCGACCTTCCGGCCGAAGCCAAACCATCCCGAATTTTTTCGATTTCCGCTTTTTGTTCGTTACGGTTCTTCAAACACAATCTCAGATATACAATCCATTATTTCTTTTAAATACAATAGCACAAAAAACATCCTTCCGTCAACTTTCCTGAACACTTTTCAAAGAAAAAACAAACATCCAAAAAATAGCACTTCCGCAAAACGACAAACCTTTCCTTCTGCTTCCATATTCAAAATTTTTATAACAGTTTTCTTTAATCTTTCTTGATTGCAGATTCTTTCTCATGCCCGATTTTTTATTCTTACAAAAAACCAGCTGTTCTGCTCCTGACAGAACAACCGGATTTTTGTTTCTCTTCGTATAGTTTCAGAACTTTCTCCAAACCATTTTATTGACAACGCCCGTATACGACTGGATAAGTTTCACGACTTTCGTTGAAACATTTTCGTCTGTATAGTCGGGCACGGGAATCCCGTAATCCCCCTCATCGTTCATTCTAACCGCCGTTTCCACTGCCTGCAACAGAGAATTCCCGTCAATCCCCGCCAGGACAAAACATCCCTTATCCAACGCTTCCGGACGCTCCGTACTCGTGCGGATACACACCGCGGGAAAAGGCTTCCCGATACTCGTGAAATAACTGCTCTCTTCCGGCAATGTGCCGCTGTCCGAAATCACCGCATAAGCGTTCATCTGCAAATGGTTGTAATCGTGAAATCCGAGCGGCTCGTGGCGAATCACACGTTTGTCCAGCCGGAATCCGCTTTCTTCCAACCGTTTCCGGCTTCTCGGATGGCAGGAATATAATATGGGCATATCATATTTTTCCGCCAAGGCATTAATCGCGTTGAACAGAGACAGAAAGTTTTTCTCCGTGTCGATATTCTCCTCCCGGTGCGCCGAAAGAAGTATATATTTTTTCGGTTTCAATCCCAGTTTTTCCAGAATATCGCTCTTTTCAATCTCTTCGAGATTTGCATGCAAGACTTCCGCCATCGGGCTTCCCGTGACATAAGTGCGCTCTTTAGGCAAGCCGCAATCGGCAAGATACCGACGGGCGTGTTCGCTATACGCCATATTCACGTCTGAAATGATGTCCACGATCCGGCGGTTGGTCTCCTCGGGCAGACATTCGTCCTTACAGCGATTCCCGGCTTCCATGTGGAAGATGGGAATGTGCAGCCGCTTTGCCGCAACCGCGGAAAGACAGGAATTGGTATCGCCGAGAATGAGCAAAGCATCTGGCTGAATCGCCGTCATCAGTTTATAGGAACAATTGATGATATTCCCAACCGTTGCCCCGAGATCATTCCCTACTGCGTTCATATACACTTCCGGTTCTTTTAGTTTCAGATCGTGAAAGAAAATCCCGTTCAGGGTATAATCGTAATTCTGTCCGGTATGCGCCAAAATGCAGTCGAAATATTTCCGACATTTTGTAATTACCGCTGCCAGGCGGATGATTTCCGGTCGGGTACCGACAATGATTAAAAGCTTCAGCCGTCCGTCATTTTTGAACTTAATATCGCTGTAATCAAGTTTCATGTCCATAGTCATTTTTCAACCTTTTCTCCGAATGTATCGGGATGCGCCGCATCAAACGCTTCGTTCGCCCACATTACCGTGACAAGCGGCTCCGTGTCGCTCAGATTGATAATGTTGTGTGTATAACCGGGCAACATATGCACCGCTTCGATTTTATCGCCGCTTACCTCAAAATCCAGAATTTCATCCGTGCCGATCTTTCTTTCGCGGATAAGCCCGTGACCGGAGACCACAATGAAGAATTCCCATTTGGTATTGTGCCAGTGTTCCCCCTTGGTAATCCCCGGTTTACTGATGTTGACGCTTACCTGCCCGCACTTTTCCGTTTTGATAAGCTCTGTAAAACTGCCGCGTGCGTCCGTATTCATTTTCAAGGGAAACGCAACTTTTTCTTTCGGAAGATAAGAAAGATAGGTCGAATACAGTTTCTTTTCAAAACTGCCTTTCGCAATTTCAGGCATGATTAGCGTCTCAGGCTGAGCCTTGAATGTTTCCAGCATATCTACGATCTGTCCGAGTGTCTCCTTATGGGAAACGGGAACATAATAATATTTTCCCGTCTCGGATGAAACCGGATCAAGGCCGTCATAATTGCAGGCGTGCGCTTTGCCTTCCAGAGCGTCCAGCATTTCCGCTACAAGATCATCGATATAGACAAGCTCCAACTCTGTATTCCGATCGTTTACCGTGATGGGAAGATCATTGGCGATATTGTTACAAAACGTCGCCACGGCGCTGTTATAATTGGGGCGACACCACTTGCCAAAAAGATTGGGAAAGCGATAGACAAATACCTGGGCGCCCGTTTCTTTGGAATAGCCGAAAAATAATTCTTCTCCCGCCAGTTTGGATTTCCCGTAATCGCTCTGACCATAACGGCCGATCAGAGTCGCCTGTACCGAGCTGGAAAGCATTACAGGGCAAATGTTCCCGTGCTTTTTCAACGTATCCAAAAGCACGGAAGAAAAACCGAAATTCCCCTGCATGAATTCGGCATTGTCCTTGGGACGATTGACCCCGGCCAGATGAAAAGCAAAATCTGCTTTCTCGCAAAACTCGTCCAATCTCTCAGCCGGCGTGTCAAGGTCGAATTCGTACACCTCGTCGATTTTCAGACCCGGACGGGTTCTGTCTTTGCCGTCTTTGAGGTTATACAGCGCGCAACAGAGATTTTTTCCGACAAATCCCTTTGCTCCCGTCACCAGAATTCTCATTTTCTCTCCTCTTTCATCGCCGCAAGTTCGTCACGAATATATTGCAGCTTCAGCAGTTTTTCTTTGACTTCTTCTACATTTAAGAGCTTGGTATTATCCGAATTGAACTCCGTCAAAGTATTCCGTTCAATTTCGCCCTGTTTAAAATACTTATCGTAATTCAAACCGCGTTTATCGCAGGGCACACGATAGAAATTGCCCAAATCCACCGCATGAGCGCATTCCTCATTCGTAAGCAACGTCTCATACATCTTTTCGCCGTGACGGATACCGATCACCTTGATGTCTTCTTTCTTGCCGCCAAACAGCTCACAAACAGCCTCCGCCTGCGTCTGAATGGTACAAGCCGGCGCTTTCTGAATGAGCAGATCGCCATTCTGACCGTGTTCAAACGCAAACAACACAAGATCCACCGCTTCGTCCAAAGACATAATAAACCGAGTCATTTTCGGTTCGGTGACGGTAATCGGATTTCCGTTTCTGATCTGATCAATCCAAAGCGGAATCACACTTCCCCGCGAGCACATCACGTTCCCATAACGGGTACAGCAAATCTTTGTGTTTCCGGAATTACGGGACTTTGCGACGGCAACTTTCTCCTCAATCGCTTTGGTAATTCCCATCGCGTTGATCGGATAGGCAGCCTTATCCGTGGACAGGCAAATCACCGCTTTGACGCCCTCTTCGATAGCGGCCGTCAGCACATTGTCCGTACCGATGACATTGGTGCGCACAGCTTCCATGGGGAAGAACTCACAGGAAGGAACCTGTTTGAGAGCCGCCGCGTGAAAAATATAATCCACGCCGTGCATTGCGTTTTTGACAGAAGCGAGATCCCGTACATCCCCGATATAGAATTTGATCTTTTCGGCAGCTTCCGGCATTTTTACCTGAAATTCATGCCGCATATCGTCCTGTTTCTTTTCGTCGCGGGAGAAGATACGGATTTCTCCAATGTCCGTTTTCAGAAAGCGATTGAGTACCGCATTTCCAAAACTCCCCGTGCCGCCAGTAATCATCAACGTCTTATTTGTAAACAAGCTCATTCTTATTTAACCTCCAAAATATCGGCAATTCGTTTACATGCAAAACCGTCTCCATAGGGATTGCTCGCATGCGCCATAGCATGGTATGCTTCCGGATTTTCCAAAAGCTCTTTGAAATTATCGTAAATCGTCTGTTCGTTCGTTCCCACCAGTTTTAAGGTCCCGGCTTTGATTCCTTCCGGACGCTCCGTCGTATCCCGCATAACCAAAACAGGTTTTCCGAGCGACGGCGCTTCTTCCTGTATTCCGCCGCTGTCCGTCAAAATCATATAACTTTGGGCCAGGAAATTGTGAAAATCCAAAACCTCTAACGGTTCAATAATATGCACGCGATCGCAACCGCCCAACTCTTCGTCAGCCGCCTTCCGAACAACCGGGTTCATATGAATCGGATAAATCGCTTTAACGTCCGGATGTTCGTCCATAATCCGACGAATTGCCCGGAACATATGATGCATCGGTTCCCCGAGATTTTCCCGGCGATGCGCGGTAATAATGATCAGGCGGCTGTCCTTTGCCCACTCTAACTCAGGATGCGTATAATCTTTCTTTACCGTCGTTTTCAAAGCATCAATCGCCGTATTTCCAGTCACATAAATCGATTCCGGCGCTTTTCCTTCCCGCAAAAGATTTTGCTTAGAAAGCTCCGTAGGCGCAAAATTGTACTTCGCAATAATTCCGACCGCCTGACGATTGAATTCTTCCGGATAAGGAGAATAGATGTTATAAGTGCGAAGTCCCGCCTCGACGTGACCTATGGGAATTTGCAGATAATAACATGCAAGCGCTGTGACAAAAGTCGTCGATGTATCTCCATGCACCAGGACGACATCCGGCTTGACTTCTTCCAGCACCGATTTTATCCTCGTCAGAATATTTGTCGTGATGTCAAATAACGTCTGCTTGTCCTTCATGATTGAAAGATCGTAATCCGGAGTAACATCAAACGCCTCCAACACCTGATCGAGCATCTGCCGATGCTGTCCGGACACACATACAACCGTACGAATATTTTTACGGTTTTTCAATTCGTTTACAAGCGGACACATTTTTATCGCTTCCGGCCGAGTCCCAAATACCAACATAACTGTTTTCATTTTTTGGTTTCCTTTGATCACAGATGATAAATTCCGGGAAGCGTACACACTTTTCGTGTATCCAAAACAATTTTTCCTTTTAACTTGTGCAGGTTTTCTTTGATTTCATTATGACCGACCATAATGATCACAAAATCCACATCATTCAAAAACTTGTCCAAATCATAATATTGGTTCTTCACCAATTCTTTTTTAATGAAAGGATCATATACCTTTAACGGTTCCGCCAAATGTCTCTCCTGACACTCCAATAACTGTAAAGTAGGAGATTCCCGATAATCATCTACATTTTCTTTATAGGTAAGGCCATACAATCCAACTCTGGAGATATCGGTCATTCCCTTTTCTTTCATGATTTCATAAATCCGATTGAGCACAAACTCCGGCATACTGTCATTGACCTTCATTGACTCGCCGATCACTTTGGTAAGAGACGGATAATCTCCCACCAGGAACCAAGGATCGACAGAAATGCAGTGCCCGCCGACTCCGGGGCCGGGTTGAAGAATATTCACACGCGGATGCATATTGCAGATACGGATAATTTCATACACGTCCATCCCGTCATGACGGCAGATTTTCGCCAATTCATTTGCAAAAGCAATATTCACCGCCCGGAAAGTATTTTCGACCACTTTGGTCATTTCAGCAGTCTTAATGTCCGTTACGACAATTTGCCCCTGACAGAAAGACGCATAATACTCTTTAATCTTCTCTCCCACTTCCAATTCATCCGCACCGATTGTACGGTTGTTATGCAGAAGTTCATAAACCATATTCCCGGGAATAATCCGTTCCGGAGCATGTACAAGGTGAATATCTTTTCCGATCACAAATCCGTTTTCCTCGATAATCGGACGTACATATTTATCTATAGTTCCCGGGGAAACCGTAGATTCTATCACAACGGTTGCGCCTTTCGGGCAAACGCGCATAACATCTTTTACCGCCGCATTTACATAACAGGCATCCACTTTTTTGCTGAATTTATCATAGGGTGTAGGGACGGATACAATGTAGGTATCGGTTACCTGATACTCCGTAGTAAATTTAATCCCCGATTTCAAAGCATTCTGAAAAAGTTCATCCAATCCTTTTTCCTTAAAAGTCGTTTTCCCTGCATTCAGCGTAGCAACGAGTTCTTTGTTATAATCCGTTCCTACGACTTCCACTCCGTGCGACGCCATCATAAGCGCCGTAGGCAATCCGATATACCCAAGCCCGATTACATTAACCATTTTGTTTCTCTCCTCTTCTTTATCTGTTTTCGTACATTTTCTGATAATATTTCTGATATTCACCGGAAACGATCCGTTCCCACCAGATTTTGTTTTCAAGATACCAACGGATTGTTTTCTTAATCCCGTCTGCAAATTTTATTTCGGGCAACCATCCGAGCTCCCGATGAATTTTATCCGGATTGATCGCATAACGCATGTCGTGCCCTTTGCGGTCCGTCACATACTTTATCAATGTCTCACTCTTCCCGAGTTCTTTGCATATCATTTTTACAATATCGATATTCCGCATTTCATTATGCCCGCCGATATTGTAAATTTCCCCTTCTTTACCCTGACGTATAATCAAATCGATCGCTCGGCAATGATCCTCTACATACAGCCAATCCCTCACGTTCAAACCTTCCCCGTATACCGGAAGCGGCTTGTCCGCAAATGCATTGGCAATCATTAAAGGGATCAGTTTTTCGGGAAATTGATAAGGTCCGTAATTGTTTGAACACCGACTGATCGTCGTCGGTAAGCCATAAGTCCTGTGATAAGCATTCACCAAAAGATCAGCAGCCGCTTTGCTCGATGAATACGGAGAACTCGTTTTCAACGGCGTTTCTTCGGTAAAAAGCAAATCGGGACGATCCAATGGTAAATCTCCGTAAACCTCATCGGTGCTTACCTGGTGATATCGCTTAACCCCCACTTTTCGGGCCGCATCCATCAGGACCTGTGTTCCGATAATGTTAGTCTGCAAAAAAATTCCCGGATCTTCTATGGAACGATCCACATGAGATTCCGCCGCAAAATTTACGACAATATCCGGTTTCTCTTCTTCAAACAATCCGGTCATTGTCGTCCGATCGCAAATATCCGCTTTTATAAAGCGGAATTTCGGATTTTTCATCGCTTCCGACAAAGTTTCCAAATTGCCCGCATAAGTCAGTTTATCGATGCAGACAAGTTTATCTTCCGGATGTGCAGCCTGTTCGTAATAAATAAAGTTGGAACCGATAAATCCCGCTCCGCCCGTCACAATAATCGTCATTTCTCACTCTCCGCCAAACTTAATAAATATTGTCCGTAATCAGTCATTTTCAGCCCCTCCCCGATCTTCCGGAGCTGAGCCGTATCTATGAATCCTCGCCGCCATGCAATTTCCTCAATACAGGAAATATAAAATCCTTGTCTGGATTGCACTGCTTCAACATATTCGGCTGCTTTGAGCATCCCTTCCGGAGTCCCGGTGTCTAACCAGGCCATCCCCCTTCCGAGCAATACAACATTTAATTCGCCCAGCTCCCGATATGCATTATTTATGGAAGTGATTTCTATTTCGCCACGAGCGGAAGGCTTTACGTTTTTCGCAATTTCCACCACCCGGTTATCATAAAAATACAACCCCGGAACAGCATAATTGGATTTCGGATTTTCGGGCTTTTCTTCAATTGAAACCACTTTATGGTTCTTGTCAAATTCCACCACCCCAAACGCACGCGGGTCTTTCACCGGATACCCGAAAATAGTGGCACCCGCCAAACTTTTCATGGCCTTTTGCAAAGCCCGGGTCAAATCCTGCCCATGAAAAATATTGTCGCCAAGAATCAGACAAACGCTGTCCGTTCCGATGAATTCTTCTCCCAAAATGAACGCATCGGCCAATCCGCGAGGCTTATTCTGCACCTTGTAGGTCAGCTGAATGCCGATTTCACTTCCGTCTCCCAGCAACTCTTCATAAGACGGCGTCGCCTCCGGAGTAGAGATGACCAGGATTTCACGGATTCCGGCCAACAACAATACTGACAGTGGATAATAAATTAACGGTTTGTCGTAAATCGGCAACAGCTGTTTGGAAACGCTTTTGGTCATCGGATACAACCGGGTACCCTTCCCGCCCGCCAATATAATTCCTTTCATTTTCTTCTCCCTTTCATTCAGATTCACTTTGACTTTATGATCTCACAAATCCGATCCACATCTTCAAGTGCCAAATGCGCATACATCGGCAGACAAACAATATTTTCGGAATAATACTTTGCTTTCGGAGTATTTCCCGTCATATCACGTCCGAATTCTTTATTCTCAGACACCAACGGATAAAAATATTTACGGGCATATATATTATTTTTTGCAAGCCTTTCACACAACTCATCCCGGCTTAATCCGTATTTCGCTTTATCTACCAATACCGGATAATACGCATAATTCTGTTTGATTTCGGGGTGTACCTGCAATAACGTCAAACCGGGAATTCCTTTCAGTTGTCCGTCGTACCGCTCATATACCGCCTGGCGCAATACAAGCTCTTCCGACAGATGTTTCAGATTACAAATCCCCATTGCCGCCTGAAATTCGTTCATCTTGGCATTGGTTCCGAAACAACTCAAAGTTTCGCCGTCCACGCCGAAATTCCTCTGCTGAGAAAGAATTTTTGTAAGTTTTTCATCGTGATAACAAACGCCGCCACCTTCGATCGTATGAAACACTTTTGTGGCATGGAAAGAAAACATCGAAGCGTCGCCGTATTGCGCAATTCCCTTTCCTTTATATTCCACCCCGAACGCATGCGCCGCGTCATAAAACACTTTCAAACCATGCCGATCGGCGATTTCCTGTATCTTTTCGACTTCACAGATATTGCCGTAAACGTGCACGCCGAGAATCGCTTCGGTTTTTGGCGTAATCAATTCTTCTATCTTGCTCTCGTCTATCGTATAATCAGGCTTTACATCGCAAAATACCGGAGTACAACCCGCCTGCACAATCGCGTTTGTCGTAGAAGCAAACGTAAAAGGCGTCGTTATGATTTCTCCTTTTACGCCAAACGCTTTCAACATGCAATACAATGCGAGATGGCCATTGACAAAAAATTCAAGATTCTCCGCTTTGAGATACTCTTTCACCTGTTCTTTGAGCCTGTTATGAATCGGTCCCATATTCGTCAGATGAACCGTATCCCAAATGCTTTTGATTTCTTCACAGTACTCTTCATAAGGCGGCATTGATGACCGCGTTACATTGATTTGTTTCATTTTATTTATCCAATCCTTTTTGATTTAAACGGTAAGCCCATACATCAGCGGTACCATGACAATAATTGTTATATACGCAATGATATCGTAAAAGATGGAATACTTAAAATAATCGTTAAATTTATAACCTACGCACATTGACATTCCCAAAGTAGAGCTTGCCAACGGACAACTAAGCGCAACGCCGGAAGCAATGGTAATTCCCATAGCAAAAGCATATGTGTTCAACCCTAAGTCCGGTGCAATCGCAATTACAATCGGCAAAACAATCAAAATTGCCGTTGAATTCGAAATAAATTCACTTGTTACCTGAACCAACAACACAAAGATACATAACAATAACAACGGACTTATGGAATCTCCCACCAAATAAGAAAATCCTTTGGCTATCAATGCAGTGCCTCCGGCTACCTCTAATGCTTTTGCCAAACCAAGGCACCCGGCAAGACGTCCCACAATATTCCAATTCACCGATGTAACAGCCTTCTTCTGCGTTATACAACCGGTAATAATACACAATAACGCAGCAGTCGTGCTGGTTACGGCAAGAGGAACCCATTCTGTAATATAGAAAATAACCGTTACCGCAAAAATTATGCCAACGATGATCATCTTACTTTTTTTATAAGAAGTAACATCGGCATTCACCGCATAATCTATCTCGACGTCCGTACGTCCCCCCCAAATCTTTTCGCCGCGTTTACGGCCGATAAATAAACAATACAATAAACCCAATAACAACAAAACAGCACCAATCGGAGTAAATGAAAATGTTCCGAAAGTCTGCAATCCGGCCTCTTCCAATAATCCCTGCGCGGTCATTTGTTGAGTCGAGCCAACCAAAGTAGTGGCTCCGCCGATTACACAACCGTACGCAATCGGCATTATCAAATTTTTCGCTTTAATAGACGCATTGGAAAACGAAAGCCCTAAAATAATGGGGATAAAAATAGCCAAAACCGCGGAATTAGTCAAAAACGCTGACATGATAGAAGATACCAAATAAGTACCTATAATCAATTTGACCTCAGAGCCCTTTGAAATTCTGACAATCCATCCTCCAATTGTTGCCGCCAACCCCGTTTCTGAAATAGATGCGCCGATGATCATGACGCCGATTGTTAATATCACCGTACTGGATGCAAAGGAACCAAAAGCGTCACTGAAACTGCAAACCCCGAAAATCACCATTGCCACACAGCCCAAAATCGCTGTGGTGGCCATGGGAAGCTTGTCTATAACAAATAAAATAATACACGCTGCAAATATAATTAAAGATACCACATCCGGCGACATAAATTAAACTCCATTTTTATTAAGGTTTTTTATCCCTTAATCGTTTTGACATCAATTTCCCCAAAAATCATATTTTGCCCATGTTCATTTACGACCTTCAAACATTGCTGTATATATTTAATCTTCTCTTTGAGGTCTTCCAATCCTTCACCTATAATATCAATTTCCGCAAATCTCTGGTTAACATTATAAGCAGCAGGAACCACATCTCCTTCGTAATATCGCGGAAAAAATGTCTGCACTCCTGCTTCTTTGAGGCATTCCTTCATGCCAACAATTTTTTGAATCTTCCCTTCTTTAATCGTCGGAAACAACAAAGCTATTTTTTTATCTTTTATGTTTACGCTTTCAAACGGTAACGAAGAAATCGTAAAAGCTCCGGTTAATGCATATATAACCATTTGTTTCATTAAATCAATGTCAAAAATTTCTTTATACAGATTTTCATAGTCGCCTCCCGGAAACCTCATTCCCGGATCAAAAAATCTGACTGTATCACCATCCACAAATCCCTGCATAAATACCGGACCGTTTTTTATCCCCAAGGTTTGCAACATTTTCAATACTTTTTCATGTACATGATCCAAATACATCGTCGTATGACACGACGGAGAAACCGTACAAATCCCGACTTTATCCAGCTTTAACTTTTTATCCCCCAAATAACGATCCGCTGTTCTCAATAAATAACCTCTTCCGTTAATAAAGAAATACGTTACTTGAAATTCATCATATCCACCAAAATATCTTTCAATAAGAATATCTCCATTTGACGATTCCGTTTTCGCAAGTTCAACAGCGCGCTCTACCTCTTCCACAGATGAACATATCGTCATTCCTCTCGACCCTCTACTGTCTACCGGCTTAACAAAAACGGGATACTTTATTTCCTTCTTTTCATCATAGAAATCCGAGAGCTTATATTCTTCAATTGTATCTACGCCGGCTTTCGCACACAAACGCTTAAATGCATGTTTATCGGTCAATGTAAAATATTGCTCGGAACTTCCAAAACAATGATACTTCATTTGATCACAAATCATGCTATATGGACGCTGACAAGGGTCAATGTATCCATGTAAAATCCCATCGACATGTTCCTTTTTACACAAGGCAACAAGTTCATCCACGTCTTTTATGTTATACATATAAGATTGATCAGCCAATTGTTTAGCCGGAGAATCTTTCAAATAGTCTGTAACTATAGTATATACACCTAATTCTTTAGCCGCACGAACCAGTTTACAATGCTGAAATGCTCCGCCCAGAATCAGCAGTTTCTTCCCTTTCAGTTCTGTCATAAATTACCTCTCGTAATATATAATTCTTTATACCCAATTGCGCCCGCATGCGCTTTCAACGTTTGGGAGCCAACGGTATTCCCGTTACACCAATCAATAATTGCTTTCGGCAAATTACAACCTCCTTCATGACTAAAAGGATAACCGCCGCCAAAACGAGCATTCATTTCCAAAACATAAGGAACTCCATCCACTAAAAATACGTCTGTATCCATATTGGCAATGTGTCCGGTCAAAGTTCCCAAACGTTTTAATTCCTTATAAATTTCCGGCTCTTCAATCAATTCCGCTATATCCGTTTCTCCTGCGCGCATGGCTATCTTTTTACGGATATTGACATGTTGAAACCGGCCTTTCAAATCATTGATAATATCCGCTCCGTATTCTTGCCCGTGTAAATATTCCTGATAAATAATTTTTTCATCCACCGTCCCGGACTCATACTTCAAATAAGTATTGTTCACAGCCCGTGTATTTCGACGATAATAATAGATCAGGCCTAATTCGTCTTCAGCCACCGACATGGCAATCGACCCGCAACCAAATCGCGGTTTTACTATGATCGGATACCGTAACAATCCTGATTCCAAAGCCAACAAAGTCTGTTCTAATGTCAAAAATGTTTTGGGCGTATGAAAATTATTGGCGGTAAGGTATTGATAGGTTTTCCATTTGTCGTTACAAATTTCAACAATTTCGGGATCGGAAACAATCACATGTGTCCCTATTTCTTCAAACCTTCTTTTATTTGCCGCCAATATTGGAAGGTCTATATCAAATAATGAGAGTAAAATATCTATTCTGTTTTCTTTACAGTATTCCAACAAAAACGAAATATACGAGGGATCATAAATCAAAGGAGCTATCACCCTTTTATCTGCATAATGAAACGCCACGGTTTTATCATCCGAATTACAGACGTGTACAGTTCCTTCATCGCCAAGCACTTGTTTAAAATATTTTACCATATACGCCCGTCGTCCGACGGAAGTTAAAAACACGTTCATTATTGCTTTCAGTCCTCTTCATGATTTTGATCCGATTTATCAAAATTCTCTATCCGATAAATCAAATGCGTTTCGGTTCGAGTTTCATCATCTTTCTTCCAATCGACAAAACCAATGTTCCGATACATTCGGATAGCCGCATTATTTTCAGAGTACAAATGCACCGCATCCAATTTCTTCTTTTTACAGATTTCTATAAATTCTCCGAGTAAAGCTGTTGCATATCCCTTTCCCTGTGCTTCCGGCAATGTAGCCACCAAAGCGATGTAGGCTTTGTTCCCCTCAACATGATCGGTATATCCCGCCAACATGGAAAGAATTCTGTCATTCTCGCATTTTGCACAGATCGTCGCCTTTTCAAAAAGTTTTTCGGCATATTCCTCCAAATTCTTTTTCTGAGAAATCGGGGTGATAAATGTCCGATCGGCTTCGGACAAAAAAGCCCTTATCATATCAACCGAATAAGACTTGGTCCCTTCTCCCGCAAAGAACTTTTGCGTCTCGTTCTTAATTTCAACCTTTTTAGCCCGCTTATGAAAAAGATCTTTCACCATATTCAATATATACTGAAAACTTTCAAATTTGAATAATAACGAACCAGCGATATAAATCGCAATGCCTAAAGGCACCTGAATAATAAGCGTCAATAGACTATTAAGATTCAGGAAATTAATACAATATACAACTGCGCCCATTGTGCCGGCGAGCAGCATCGCCGGTAACATATCCTTAATCTGCTCGAAATAACTATATCCTAAAAGTTTCTTATTAGGCCAAGCATTAATGATACTGTTAAGAACTGTTGTAATCAATAAACTGTATGCCATTGCCAATACGCCAAACCACATACTGATGACAATCGCAACAACACCTATAACTTTCTTGATAATTTCCAAAATTAAAAACAAGTCACTTCTGCCCAACGCCTTCATTGCATTCAAATTGGCCGTATGAATCGGATAAAACGCATACGTAAAACAAAATATCTGCAAAAAAGGAACACACGGCAACCATTTTTCGGTGAGTAAAAGCCGCACTAAGGGTTCCGCGCAAATCCCCAAGCCTACCATACAAGGCCACATAATATATGAACTTGTTTTAATGGCTCTTCTCGTCATCGCACGCACACGTTGTTTATTTTCCTGTTCTTCAGAAAGAACCGGAAGCAATACACTGTCTATGGAAGTATTCACGTTGTCTACTATAATTTGAGGAAATTGTTTTCCCCGGTTATAAAAAGACAAATCCTCCGTAGTATATTTCTTTCCTATGATCAACGAACGAACGTTATTATATACCGTTTCCAGTAAAGAAGAAACTAAAAGCTTCCACCCAAACGAAAAAAGTCCTTTCAGTCTTTGAAACGAAAATTGCCGTGTCGGTCTCCATTTGACCGTAATCCACAGAATACATGTCGTAACCGAAAGATTAAATAAATTTTGCGCCACAAGCGCCCAAACGCCAAAGCCCAAGACAGCAAACGCTATTCCCACTATGGCCGAACCTATCGTCCCACCTAATGTCGAAAAGAAAAATTTTTGGAACAGCATATGCTTGGAGACATACGCCTGCTGAACGTTTTTAACTCCGGATATGACAATCGACAATCCTAAAACCCGAACAATCGACGTCAATTCCGGAAGTTCGTAAAACCAGGAGATCAGCGGAGCGCAAAAAAACAGGACCACATAAATCACCAGGCAAAACGCTATATTAAAATAGAATACCGTTGAAAAATCTATTTCGTCTGCATTTTTCTTTTGAATCAAAGCATTGCCCAAACCGCTGTCTACAAATACTTGCAAAATCGTAATGATAACAGTTACCAGAGCTATCGTACCGTAAACAGCCGGGTCAAGAATACGTGCTAAGACGATCGAAACGACAAACGTTACGATCTGCGCACCAAATCTCTCTAAATAACGCCATATTAAATTTGAAACGACTTTTTCTTTTGACATATTCTGTTAATAACGATTAAAAATTTTTATTTGCTTCTTTTTTTGAATGTTTTCAAAATTTTATACATCTGTGGGAATTTATACATAAGCAACATTTGCATTCTGTATCGATAAGGTTTCAACTTTAAACATGACCTATATACAGGGTCATCCAAAACAGACAAATTTCCTTTTATTAATTCTATATCTAATATCCGTCGCAGTATCTCTACTTTAATGGTTTTAGTAAATTTCCATTCTAAATATTGATCGATTGAATCCAAACTCCTTATCGACTGCTGTAAATGCGTTATATATTTTTGAGAATCTTGTGCAATTCGAGTTGTCCAGGAACCGGACGCTGCTTCCCGATATGCCGACATGATTTCAGGAATTATATACAAAGTACCCGCTGAAAAAAGAAGAGTTTTATTGATATAGTCATACGAACGAATCGTTTGAAGATATTCTGCATTTTTTTCGTAATAGCTCTTTCTAAAAAACATGGAAGCCGTCGGGAAAGCCCCCAAATATTTCATGCTTTCTTCAAATTCCATCGGCCTGTCCGGAATTTTACCCGAAAAATATTTCGAGTGATATTCTCCATTTTCAAAAACCCTTATTGCTTTATGAGACACTAGGGAACATTCTTCATGACTTTCCATATATTCAAATTGCTTTTGCAATTTATTGGGATTCGTCCAAAAATCATCTCCTTCACATAAAGCAATATATTTCCCTTTTGCCAAAGGATACATATAATTTAAAATGATTTTTTCGCCTTTGGAATACTTATTTTCTTTTTCATATAACGGAAAAATAATATCCGGGTATTTTTGCGCATATTCTTTTATAATTTTCGCGGTTTCGTCTGTCGAGCAATCATCGTGAATAATTACTTCATAAGCGAAGCTGGTCTTTTGTTGTAAAAAACTATCCAGTGCTTTTTTTATATAGGGCGCATGGTTATAAGCCATGCACAATATTGACACTTTGATTTCTGCCATAAAATAACCCCAATAATTGCTTCTTTATCCTAAAGAATCAAATATCTTCCCAAATATCTTCCAATTTTAAGAACATATCTTGCGTTCAAATGCAATCAATTCGGAAAATTGCGATTCCCAATTAATTTCATTGCTCATTTTTACGGCATTTATTGCACATTCACGATAAAATTGAGAATCTTTATATAATTTCAAAACCGCTTCAGCAAATTTCTGCGGAGTATTGTCTTCTATAATGATTCCGAAATGATATTTTTTATTTAAATATCTGTGTTCCGGAATATCCGACATAATTACCGGCAATCCCGCCGCCGCATACTCAAAAAGTTTATTAGAAACGGAAAGCTCAAAATTAAGGCAAATAGGTTCCGTAATCGCCACGCCCACTTTTGAATGTGAAGCTGATTCGATTAACTGGCTGACATCAACCGGAGGATAAAAACGAAAATTATCAAGTTTATATTGCTTCTTTAGCTCTTCAACCCTGTTTCTCAGCTCCTGTTCCATCGAACCCATTCCGCGAAGCGCCAATTTGATTTCAGGATATTCTTTGAAAAGCGGCATAGATTCGGCCATTATATCATAACCTCTTCCCGCATAAAACTGGCCGTGATTGAGTACTTCAAAACCTTCATTTTTAGAGACTGAAAAAAGCGAATTATCCGTAGCGCATTGTTCAGATTTCAACGTGGAATTTGTAATCACCATAGGCATTTCAATCTTGTACAATTTTGAAAAATATTCTGCCCCCGCATGACTTACGCAAACCATTTTATCTACTTTTTGGCATAAGCGCTTTTCCATATATTTTAAATATAAAACATACCATTTCTTATCCCGAAATTGAAAATTTTCAGCGTAAATTTCATGTGAATCATAAATCAATTTACAATTCAGTTTTCGAGCTGCTTTATATGCAGGAATCAAAGCATCCAAATCATTAGCATGAATCACATCCGGTGCTTCCGCAATAATAGCCCTACAAACAGCTTTGCGGATAGCCAATACATTACATAACGTTCTGTAATATCTGAAAATCTTTAATTGAGGAACCGGCTTTTTCGACATCGGATCCACTATAACAGTCTTACAGGGAATTTCCGAAACTTTACTTTCATCGTATCTATTGCACTTGACACCAACACACACTACCTCTACACCTTGAGCCAGATACTCTTTGATTTGTTTTCTCACTCTCGGGTCATACCATATGGAATTTAATACTAATATACCCACTTTCATCTTCTATGCCTCAAAATATTTTTTCAATAACCATCAAATTTAATCCAGCTATTTAAGCTTTTTCTTATAATTTAAGAGCACTTATTTACAAAACCATCCATTCCAAAATCTTTATTCAGTTTTTATGTTTTCCCTTGGTAGTGCGCAAATGAATTTTCAGCTTCCAAAGTTGCAAAAACAATTTTCTGTTTATTCCTGTTATATGACTTTTTCCTAAATAATAAACCTAATAACAAATAAAACATAGGTTCACTTATTATAGAACTGCTCACAAACAATTTAACGATGCTACAACAAAAGATTAGTAACAACAATACTTTATATTCGCCATCGATTTTTTCAAAACAGATTTTGGCAAGAGTTACCACTAACAAATATATACTTAATAAAAAACCAAGAGGGCCGAAAAATGCCGTAAATTCCAAAATAAAATTATGACTGTACGAGCCATTCAAAGGCAACCGATCCGCATAAAGTCCATACCCTAAATAATGTTCCTGTATAAAGGCATACACCTTCTCATAAATATCCTCTCTTCCTGATAAATCGCTCAAATCTTCGGAAATAACTTTATCCAAAATACGGCTTTCCCATCCAATACTCTTCATCCATGAATTCAGCCATGACAGCATACTCGTTATTACCCCGAATATGCTTGCCAACACTATCAACAACGAAAACAAAACCATTAGTATTTTTATTTTAACATTTTTTAATAGAAACAAGCAAAAAAGCAATAAAAATACCCCTATACACAAAAACGGGCCTCTGGTTCCGCACACCAGCAAAATCGATGTTCCCAAAATGCTGAAAACCACGTTTATCCACGATTTTTTTAAAAATATCTGATAAATTTCAACCAAAACAAACGGCAGATAGTAATATGCAAAACTCATATTATCGCTTGAAACCGCAAGTTCAAAAATATTCGTTATTAAATAATATATCGCCCCAGCTAATATCGCATATATAGAGAATTTATTAAGAATACGCATCGTTTCGCCGTAATTTGTTATACATCTTCCCAAAAAGTACAAGGGAAAAATCCGAAGAAAAAATCCTACGATATTTGCGCTTACATACCCCCTGGTTTTCGGTATAATCAAATAATTCAACAAAAACAGCAACACTGCCAAAAGCGCGACCAAAACCTCAGCCGACTTCAAACGACGTAAGATTGCCGGCAACGCATTTAACAAAATACACCCCAAAATAGCGAGACAAAAAGCCGTATCTAACGGAGTTCCGGGGAGGAAAAAATTAAAAAGAGTATTAATTAACAAAGTAAATATATTAAATGATAAGATCGCAAAAAACAACAAAGCGATTTTCTTATCATCGGAAACATGTCTTATTGCATTGAACATTTAAGCAGTTACCTCAAGTCTATAAATTTTTTTACTTCTGGTATATAATTTTCATAATGAAAATACTTCTCTGCTGTTTTCCGTGCCGCAAGCCGCATTTGCATCCTTTTTTCCGGCAACAGCTCAATAGCTTTTTTTAATGCTTTTGCGCACGACAAAACCGTATAGTCTTCTACGATAACCGCATTCTGACAGTCAAACAAATATAACGACAAATCCGAACTATAATTGCAGATTATCGGTATCCCCGCAGCTAAACTCTCCACAACTTTCGTAGGAAACCCCGCCTTGGCATACCGCTCTTCCGGAGGGCGCATTAACATTGTAAAATCAGCCTTTTCAAGATATCTTAAAACTTCATCCCTTTCAATCCTTCCCTTAAAAAACACCTGCCTGTTTATAAGCCCCCCGCCGATTTTTCCGAATTTCTCTTCATACTCTTCTTGTGTGCATCCGATAATCACCATCTCTATTTTTGACCGCTCGGCATCAGAAAGCATATTCAAAGCGTCTATAAACATATTTATCCGATCTTTACTGCCCATACTCCCGGCATACATAATCGTCAATTTTGACTCAGGCTCTTTCTCTGCAACCGAAATTTTATCAACCCCCATCACTACCGGAACTCGGAGTGTCTTTATGCTTTTACTTTCATAATATTTTTGTAAATACCGGCTGATTGAAAAAACTTTAAACTGCTCATCAACATACACACTGTTCAAGAGATTGTTTTCCCGATAAGCATACGATTTATTGCCGCGTTTGAACTCACTCGGCGAATACCATTCTACACAATCGTAATAAAGAGGAATCTCTTCTTTCGCCGAATACTTTTTTATATATTTAACAAGCCGCAATCCTCCTGAAACATACAAAATCCCGGCAATTAAATCAGTATCCGTTTGTCTCAAAAATTTTTTTACCCGATTAAAAAACTTTAACCTTCCCAACACCCGAAAAAAAATGTTGTTTTTGGGATATCTTAAAGAGCAATACTCAGTCCCGTCAAACATCTTTTTCTTAAACTCAGTACTTTTCCCCATTCCAAGGACAAACACCTTATAGCCGAGAGCCTGAAATATTTTGGAAAAAGCCTGCGTCCTTACGGCTCCGGCATCACCCAAAGGATATTTATCCAACGTTATAACAATAAAATATTTATCTTTTTGCTGGATTTCTTTTTCCGTCATATCTGCCCATTAAACTCCTGTTCTTCAACCCGTTTTTTTATCAATCGAGCCGGCACCCCGCCCACAATACTATACGGGGAAACATCTGACGTAACTACCGCCCCGGCGGCAACTATCGCGCCGACGCCAATCGTAACTCCTTTTAGAATAATCGCATTGGCTCCTATCCAATTATCCCCTTCAAAAACAATATCTTTATCATTTTCCGGCAATTTCTCTTCATCTTTTATTAAAATCATAGGCTTGTCTGTTCTGTCAATCCTATGGTCTCCGCTTATAATGGTTACATTTGGACCAAACATAACATTATCACCTATATAAACTTTCGCCCGGGGCGTTAACACCAGCATTCCTTGCCCCATAGAAACCCTGTTGCCTACATAAATATTTTTTATCCCTGAAAAACTCGTTTTCCGGGCGATCGCCACATTTTTTCCGCATTTCGCAAATGAATGTTTTATAATAGGCGACCGAAAAAGTTTATTGGATAAATTTTTAATTTTTTCAATAAAATCGTATAGTGTCATTGCACACCTGATATATCTTCATAATATTTCAAAAACAGCTCAAATACCCTTTTCGTCGTATAATTTTTTGAAACTTTCTCTATATTCCATTCAGACATCTTTTCCCGAATGTCTGCATCAAATAACTTCTCAATGGCTTCACGGAATTTCTGTATATCTCCTGTCGGCACAATAATGCCACCTTGATTTTCTACCATTTCCGCATTGGCTCCAACATCCGCAGCTATTACCGGCAATCCCCTCGCCATCGCTTCCGACAAAGCGAGCGAAAAACCCTCTGTCCGGCTCGGGAACAAAAAAATATCCGCTTCATCCATATGCCTCAGCACATCATCATGAGAAAGTTTTCCCCAAAGACTGATATTGGGAGCCTTTTCTACCAGCAGAAACTCGTCACTCACTTCTCCGATTAACTCAAAAGAGATATCAGGAAAACTTTTTGCCAAGTCAACAATGACGTCGCAGCCTTTTGCCTTGGAAACTCTTCCGACAAAAACTATTTTATTTACTTTTTCTCCGATATCCTTTGAACGCACAATCGTTTTTTCGTCCACGAAATTAGCGACAGGAATACTTTCCACTGAAAATTCTGTCTCTAAAAAATCTTTATCTTTTGAATTCAAGACAAAAGCTATATTGCTCAACGACAGAATTTTTTTTATATATCGTCTGATCAGACGGCTTCTTGCACAATCTGACACACAGCAATGAAAATGAATTACCAACGGAATTTTTCTTTTTGCTATTCGTTTCGCTAAAAAATAATCCCGAATAATTCCGTAAGATCCGATATTGGTATTTAAATGCGCAACATCATAAGCCTGAGAATGCAAAAAACGCTTCTCTTCCCGGAAAATGTTCTGCGTACGCTTTATTTCATCTATTATGCTGGTTTTAGCCGTCGCATTCACTGCCCGCCTGCCAACAACCACCGTATTGACAACATCGCAAGAAATTTCATTTTTTTCACAGGCGGACAAATAATATTTTGTCCAAGTGGCAATTCCGCCTTTTACTATATCCGATTTCGCAGAGATCAACAGTATTCTCATGACTCACCTTTTTTCTGCTAATACAGTATTTGAACTGACTGCTCCACAGAATAATTCTTTTTCAAAAACTCAAATGCGGCATCTTTATACTTTGCTATATCTTTTTGCCCCACTATCTCCGCAACTCTCCTAAGGAAAGCTTCCGCATCATTACTTCGACATTGCTAACCAAATCCGCCTTTTTCAATAACATCTCTAATATGTATTCGGATCGGTACAAGCCAAAACCGGCAATTTCGCCTGCATATTAAGATAATAACCTGGAAGGAAAATTAGGAATCGTAAAGCGATAATCTAAAAAAATCAATTCAATATCACAAATACCCCTTCTCTTATATCCCTCCAATTCAATTGTCAACTTCTTTCAATTTTCCAAAGTTCTCTTTCAATTAGTTATCTTCTTAAGATCATTCATATAAAAAGTTTCTTTCTAAATTATCTATCAAATTCTTTTTACTGAAATGGTCCAAGCTATACTGTTTTGCATTTTTACTTAAAGTCTGCAAATCGTTCCCGGTCAACAATTTTTCAATCCCCATAGCCAATAAATTCGCGTCTCCCAACGGGCAACAAACTCCGCAGTTAGCTTCTTCAATAATCCTTTTCGTCTCACCGTCGGCAGATGCTATAATCGGCATTCCACAAGCCATATAAGATTGTAATTTCGCAGGAATTGTAGCTGCAAATAAAGAATTATCCATAAAAGATATAAAAGCCGCATCACATGCCGCCAACAAATACGGAATATCTTCAGCGGGTTTACGTCCCAACAACATAAACATATCCTCTACTTTTTCTTCTGCAATCGCTTTTTTCAATTCTTGTCTATATCTACCATCTCCAACAACAACAAAATTAACCTCTATATTTTTTGCCTTTAATATCTTCGCAGTTTTAGGTAAAATTTCAAGGCCCTGTGCCCTCCCTATATTTCCGGTAAATATTATTTTGAAAATACCGTTATCGGGAATCTCTGGACTATTCCCCTTTGGAACAGGTCGATAAAAATCCTCTGCATATTGCGGCCAATATTTTACCTTATCTGGATTTACCGAAACCCTCGATTGAATCATTTTTACAAAGCTAGGTGACGTAGCCAAAATTGTATCTGTATTTTGATATATATAATTGACCATTTTCCCTATCCAATGCAAGACCGTTTTATTATGAATTCCCGCTACAACCTCTACATTTTCAGGCCAAAGATCCTGGACATACAAATAATGAGGAACTTTCCGTCTCTTTTTATACCAAACGCCCAACAACGCTTGTGTCATTGGTGAAACTTCAAAAGTAAAAACTAAATCTGCTTTTATTTTTGTAAAACTCTTCCAGAAAAAGCCAAAAAATACAAACGATAAATAATTTAAAATTAAGCGTATTTTGCCTTTCCCTCTGGAAATTAATGGCAATCGAATTATTTCAACCCCATTCCATACTTCTTTACGCTTTTTAATCCATCCATATCCTTTATAAAATTTCCCTTCCGGATAATTTGGAATTCCAGTTATCACTGTTAGCCTATATCCACGTTTAACCAATTCAATACAAAGATCATTAATACGAAACGACTCCGGATAAAAATATTGGCTGACAACCAAAATATGCTTCTTGTTCACTTTATCGCCTCAGTCTCCATAATAGACTCCTCTAATGTCGCTTTCCGGTAATCTTCTTTATATTCGCTCATGCTCTTTTCATAAGTCAGGTTTCCGAATGCCTTATTAACAAGTCCTGAGAAACGGCTCATTATCTTCAATAGAATGCCAAACCCCTTTACCAACAAAACCTTTTTACCATGTGTTGCTGCAATCTTCTTCACCAGTTCTGAAGTATTGCTGTATTCGGCATTCTGCGGCCAAAATACCCCACGTTCTCCATTTTCAATCATCAGTCGAACGAACTCCACCAAATTTCCGATATAAAGCATTGAACGTTCATTCTTAACATATGGAAACATTGGTAATTTTCTTGCAAACTTCGCAAGTACAGGATAATTTCCTTTACTCCCTTTTCCATAAATCATCGGAGGACGCAAAATTACCACTTTAAACTCATCATCTTCTAATGCCTTCAATCCGTTTTCTGCCTGTACTTTACTATCCCCATAACAATTTGCCGGCGACAGTGGAGTATCTTTCGTGATAATTTTCTGTTTTCCGATCGGAGCACTTTCCCCATAAACAATTGCACTGCTCATAAAAATAAATTGCGTTACGCCTTCGCTCTTTGCCTTCTTAGCCGTCTCAATTGTCAAATCAGTATTAACGCTGTAATATAATTTCTCTTTTTCCATGCTGATTTTGCCATTATCAGAATGTGCGATTCCTGCCACATGGAAAACCGTATCATATCCGGAGAAACTTTTTTCTTTCCAACTTCCGTCCAGCATATCTACCGTAACTGTTTCGTACTTATCCGGCCACTGCGATACATATTTTTCAAACGAAGTCCCGATATAACTGTTCGCTCCCGTGATGAGTATTTTTTTCACAATTCGTCCTCCGACTCCGAATGTCCGTTTTCTTCTTCGCTTACAGTGATCTCCGCTGAAACTTCAGCCTCATCTTCTCCCCTCCGTTCAGCATCTTTCTTTTCTTCTTCACGATGTAATTCGCCTGTTCCGCCTTCCACAACGCCATCCGATTTCAGCACTGACTTTATCGTTCCGAAAAAGCATTTGCAGTCAAACAAAAAGCTCATTTTTTTCACATATTCGCCGTCCAACCTTGCCTTTTCAGGAATTTCCAACTCATCCCGACCATTGATCTGCGCCCAACCAGTCAGTCCCGGCTTTATATCGTTCGCCCCATACTTGTCTCTTTCTGCAACCAAATCGTCCTGGTTCCAAAGAGCCGGACGGGGACCTATAATACTCATCTTCCCAAACAAAATATCATACACTTGCGGCAATTCATCCAAACTGGTTTTTCTGAGGAACTTACCGACTCTTGTGATATACTGTTCAGGATTTTCAAGCAGGTGCGTCGGAATGTCAGGCGTATTGACTTTCATACTCCGAAACTTATGCAACCAAAAAAGTTTCTTGCCTTTTCCGACTCTTTTTTGCTTAAAAATAACAGGACCGGGGTCATCAATTACAACTGCCAGTGAAATAATCAAAAACACCGGTAGTAACAAGATTCCCCCGATCAAAGACAAAATAAAATCAATAAACCTTTTAAAAAAATGTTTATACATTATAAACCCCATTCAAGCAATCGCTTCTCTTTAGATCTTGTTAAGCCATATCTCCACAACGCACAACCATTCCACTTTCAACTTTACGTCCTGGGGAAACTATCGCTGAAGCACCTATCGTGGCATTACAATCAATTTGACACATATCCCCAACTGTCGCATTGTGATTGATAATACTTGCGGAACAGACAAACACACCATTACCAATCTTAGTATTAGCATTAACAACCGACATGGGTTCAATGATACACGCCTCTCCGATCTCTGCTGAAACACTCACATAAGCTTTCGAGCTTATCAATGTGACAAACTTAAATCCGATCGTTTTCGCCTCATTCAACAATGTTAAACGTCTCTCAGGATTCCCGATCTCCACGAAAGCATACAAATATTCCCTTACGAATTTCTTGGCATCCGAAAGTTTGCCTATTGCGTCCGGATTAGAATCGTCCAAAAATGCAATCGATTCAAACTGACCCATTGATTCGGCAACTTCTTTGGCAACCCATCTATATTGTCCCATTCCAAAAATCAATAATTTTTCTTTCATTTTCTTCTTTCCAAAACACACAGCAGACAACGGCTACTGCCCACCATGGTTTCGACATAATAGTACATATAAATACATGAAACATTATAGCACATCTTTTTTGTAGTGTCAATTATTTCCTGCAAATTCATTGAATATAATTATACTGCATAAAGTATAACTTTTACTAAAAATCTACCCATTTTTTAAGCATTTTATAATAAAATATTTATAAATATGCGGTTTGTTTATCAAGAGCCTGCTTGCTTTTGCAGAATCTTCCAGACAAAATTTACCAAACGACAAACAATCTTTTTTACCTTCCTCAATCACCAGTTTATGCGATTCGGTTTGTATTTACTCAATAAGAACAATTTTCTTGATAAATTCAACGCTGATTGCATACCTGCCACCATATTTCGGCAAAGGTCCACCCCGTTGAAAGCAACCGTCTTTCTCCATCCATTGCTTTTGATCCCTCCCCACGCGCGACAGACTGACTAAAGTGTAAAAAGTCCAAAATCCTCAAGCCAGGTATGTAATAATCGTCCTCAAGTCCGCATTTATCTCTTCCCGACGCTTTTAATTTTTCGATAAAGCCAAAACGGAAGCATGCCTTTTCTCGACCGTGAGTTGAAAATTTATCAAATATGCACCCAGCACAAAAAACAGGTAGTCTAAACCACCTGTTTTTCTTTTTTATAGATTTTTGAGAGAATAAAATGGAACACTTACTTTACCAGACCTTATTAAACGCGTTCTTTGATGCCTCAGGCGCGAATTTTAGTCTGACTCGAGAGAAAGCACCCCGTATAGTTTGCGGCCTTACAGCAAAAATTTCAAGGCCGAGATAAAATCAATTTTACCCCCGCCGATGTCTTCTGGAAAAGCCTCGGTAAAAATCGATTATCCCCGACTCGAAGGCAAAATTCCCGCCGAAAGCAAAGCCAAAACCTTCTGGCACTCTCCGGAATCACACTCGCCTTTCCGGCCAGAAGGTAGCATCAGCCGACTTGGGAGTCGAAAAGTAATCGAGTTTGTCTCCTCGAAAAATGCCCGAAATGGGCGATTGAGTATAAGACGTGTGCTTGTTGAAACACAATTTTATGGACTCTCAATATATACTAGTCTTATTTAGGGCATAAAAAAGTGTATGAGTTTTTCATAGCTCATACACTTTTTTATTATTTCTTAAATTTGTGACGTAAAACGGAAGAAATATCCACTTTATAGACGATATCTATTTCTCGTTCTTTTCCGGTTATATGATGATAGGCGCTCATCGCGTGCTCCATGGAATGCTGCGCCGTGGTAGAAGTCAACTGCATGGTAATCCCTGCCATCGTCGAACCGTAAGCGACATGTTCCCGCGCCTCAATGTCATTTCCGTCCCGAACCGCGCGGGGAAGATACCCTGCGATATTTTCGATTGCGGAAAGCGCAATCGCCTCGCTGAGCATATTCACCCCCTTGCTCATCATCACTTCGGTGTTGTGGAACAGCGCGTCAAAGCCCTGATATGCCGTGTATCTGGGCGGCACCGTTTTCATCAGTTCGGGATCGACAACAGAAAGCACCGGTACAAGGCATTCCGCGCCGAATCCGATTTTTTCCTTCGTTTCGAGGTTGGAGATAACTCCCCAGCAATTGACCTCCGAACCCGTTCCCGACGAAGTGGGAATCGTCACGATGGGCAGACCTTTGTTCGTCAGCGGTCTGCCTTTTCCCGTGCCGCCGTTCACATAATCCCACAAATCGCCTTTGTTGGTCGCCATTGCCGCGATGGCTTTGGACGAGTCGAGCACCGCCCCGCCGCCGAGCGCAAGAATGAAATCGCATTTATTTTCACGGGCGAAGGACGCGCCTTCCATCACCACCTCTTTCAAGGGATTTTCCATGATCTTGTCAAACAAGGCATAGGAAACGCCCGCCTTTTCGAGCTGCGCTTTCACTTTGTCCAGCGAGCCATTGACTTTGGTCGATCTGCCGTTGGAAATGAGCAGCATGGCCTTTTTCCCGGGCAACTGCTGCCCGGCAAGGGTATCCAGCGTTCCTCTGCCAAAAATGATGTGCGTAGGATTGTTAAAATCAAAAGTCAGCATTCTGTTTTCTCCTTTATTCCTGAAGTTTCTTTATACTTTAATTTCCTTGATGATTTTTGCGGGAACGCCGCCGACAATGACGTTGGGCGGCACATTTTTGGTCACGACCGCGCCCGCGGCGACAATGGAGTTGTCCCCGATCGTCACGCCTGCAAGTATGGTCGCATGCGCACCTATCCAGACCCGCCTGCCCAGCCTGATCGGCGCCAGGGACATGTCCCCCCGTCTTTCAGGCGCAAAATTATGATTGATCGTGGCGAATACTACCTGATGCCCGATCAGACAATCGTCCCCGATCTCTATTCCGCCTTGATCCTGAAAACAGAACCCCGCATTGATGAAAACACGCTTCCCCACCGTGATATTCTTTCCGAAATCGGTATAAATCGGAGGAAAAAACCCGAAATTTTCATCTACTTGTCTGCCCGTCAATTCCGAAAACAGCGAGCGAAGCTCCTCCGCGGTGTGATACGCATTGTTTATATCGCAGGTGATGCGCCTTGCTTCCGCCGCCGCCCGATGCATACACGCATGCGCCTCCGATCCCGCCGCAATGTCATGCCGCTCTTTTACAAATTCCACATATTCTTCCGTCGTCATCATTGCCTCACGTTTTCTGCATGCGATAAATCAGGTAGTCCAAACAACTCAATTTGCTTTGATCTGCATGCACCGCGTCCACCAGCTCTTTTCTGTACGCATACAGCAACTTCAGTTGCGCAGGCGTATCGTCTCTGCCCGAAAGGGCCTCGAACCGGGAAATCATCTCCTCGTCACAGCCCGCGTCCGACAGATTTTGCAATACTTCTCTGTCCGCTTTCATTTTTCCGGCTCCTTACACCGATATTATAAAGCCGGGCAGGATATATGTCAAATACTTATATTGAATAGCAACCCATAGTTGACAGCTATGGATTTAACTGCTATAATGTTACCATACAGAAGGGAGGTCCGCATAATGGAACTGAGGGAATTGAGATACTTTCTGGCAGTTGCGCAAGAACAAAGCGTCACAAAGGCGGCGGAATATCTTTATATCACGCAGCCGAGCCTTTCCAGACAGATGCAGAATCTGGAAAAAGAAATCGGCCGCCCGCTGTTCATCAGGGGAAGCCGCAAAGTCACTTTGACCGAAACGGGAATGCTGCTCAAAAAACGGGCGGAAGAGATGATCGCCCTTTACGAAAAGACGGAAGCGGAAATTTCCGTCTCCCCAGAAGAGGTCACGGGCGAAGTTTTTATCGGCGGTGGCGAGAGTTATTCCGTGAGAACGGTTACACGGGCCGCGAATGAAGTACAGAAAGCCTATCCTTCCGTCTGTTTCAATTTTTTCAGCGGCGACGCCGGCGGCGTAATAGAAAAACTGGACAAGGGGCTTATCGACTTCGGCATCGTGGTCGACCTGCCGGATCTTTCCAAATACAATTCTCTCCGCCTGCCCTATGCCGACGAATGGGGCGTGCTTATGCGCAAGGACAGCGCTCTCGCCAACCGGGAAGTTATCACGGCGGACGCCCTGCGGAACAAGCCGATCATCACTTCACAG
>OBKR01000842.1_pt1 | contig 30759 bp, 29 predicted proteins | sample 1518991 | NCBI WGS metagenome assembly OBKR01 (sample SAMEA2452117, study PRJEB22498) | human gut metagenome | biome: human feces; feature: human gut; material: feces | place: Australia | collected 2012
AAAATAGTCCAATATGCCTTTAGGCAGGAATAAGGACAAAACAGATTTATAATTAACTGAATTGCGTTTCATAACACAAAGATATGACTTTTACGCTTTTGTTAAATCCCCAAGTTTAAAATCTGTGCCGATATACAAGGACGTTGGTTGGCTTGTCTTATCTCGTATCAGTTCTGAATGAAAAACACCCCGGACTGTTTTTTTGTTTGCAGTCCGGGGTGTAAATTTTATGTGTATAAGATAATAAATATCTGTTTATTGGCTTACGTTGTCAGGATTCTGTTCGAGTAGTGGATTTGAGTCAATATCACTTTGTGGAATCTTCCAAAGGAAGCTCTTCTTGGGCAAGAATGTCATTTCCGTACTGAAGCGATTCTTTCTGCGTGAGTTGGTGTTCGATGACAGCATCTCGTTTTTCAGATAGATAGCATGGTTCTTGTTTACAAAAGCTTGTGCACGTTTGCCCAATACGCCTTTACGCAACTGGTCAAAGTAGGCCTTGCTTTCACCCGGGAATTCCCAAAGTCTCTCTTGCAGTATGGCTTCATCCATTTCTTGCTGGCTCATTTCCGGCAGTTCATCCAGTCCGGCACGCATGTGTACCAGATTCAGTTCTGTCAGTCCGTCACCGGCTTTCAGTAAGTTGGCAGCTTCCGCATAGTTCAGCAATACTTCCGAATAGCGCAACATAGGATAGTTCGTTCCCGGATCCGTGTTCCACATTACAGCGTCAGCCCATGGGTCAAAGAATTTTGCGTTGAGCAATGTATGGAAAGCGTATCCTTCCGGCAGATAGATGTTGCCGTCAGCGTCCACCCAGTTTTGTGTTTCGAAGTCATAGTTGTAGGTTACGCTGGTTTTACTGTCGGTAAATTCAGTCAGGATAATATTTTTTCGTACATCTTTTGCTTCATATGATTCGTAGAATTCACCCGGTATACCCATACGGCAGTTATATGTTCCTGCTACATTCTTCAGTCCGCTGGAGTTTCCTGTTCCGAAATCCACACCCATGTCGTTTCCTCCACCGTTACCCGCAAAATACTGCAGTTCGAAAACAGACTCTTGATTATTCTTTGCATTTTGGTTGAACCAGTACCATATATCATTGTAGTTCTTTACCAGATCATATTTCTGACTAGAGATAACCAGTCCACTGTATTTCTTGCTTTCTTCCAATTCAGTCTTGTTGGCACCAAAGTTATCTTCGCTGCTGATGGTTGCCTTATACAGGTAGGCCTCTCCCAGTAAGGCATAGCATGAGCCTTGTGAAGCACGCCATACGTCATATCCGCTTGTTCCTCGTTCAGGCAGCATTCCAGAAGCATCTTTCAGGTCGGTGAAGATACGTTCCCATACCTTGTCGGCCGATTCGCGTGGCACCTTCAGTCCTCCCAGTCCGGAAGTATAGCTTACCGGAATCGGACAGCCTCCATAGATACGTACCAGATAGTAGAATGAGTATGCGCGCAAGAACAGTGCCTGACCTTTTACCCGCAGTTTTTCCGTGTCATCCATGTCTATGTCTTCCACTCTTTCCAGAACGATGTTGGCATCATTGATGACAGCGTACGCATTTGACCAGAGATTGCTGAAAGTATAACTTACGTTGTTTACATCGTTCCATGCATTCGTATTGTCCAGTAATGGCTGTTCCTTACGGTAGTTGGGTTCACCAAGGTCTGTAGCTACTTCCAGTCGGGCCACTACGTTACGTGCGTTACCAGCCATGTTTCTGAAAGCACGATATGTATTGTTCAGTGCGGCATTGATATCTGAGCTGGAGTTATAGAAGGCATCAGGTGAGATAAATGTATACGGATTTTCATCCAGGTCAGTACATCCGGTATACATTGCGGCAGCAAGTGCCACGGCGCCGAATGTTGCATATTTTTTTATTTGAGATACTATTGAGTTCATATGTATATAGTCTTAAGGTTAGAATTTAGCATTGATACCAAACATAATAGTTTTTGCCCATGGGTTACTGATATCACCGTTTTCAGGGTTGTAGCCGCGGGTAGTAGAGGCTGTAAAGAAGTTCTGGAGGTTTACGTTGAAAGTCAGTTTCTTCACGGTCTTGATACCGAGCAGTGAGGTGAAATCATAGCTCAACTGTATGTTTTTCAGGATAAAGTAATACCAGTTGGCATTTGTGCGTGTACTGAAATAGTTTACCGTACCGGCTTTCGGATATGTTCCGTTCGGATTGCTTTCACTCCACCACTTGCTGTAAGCCTCTTTGGTAGGGATGTATGACTGTCCGGCAATCTGGTTGTCTGCATTGAAGGCATAGTTTCCGTTGTTTGCGTATCCGATGGCTGATGCAAAACCGTCTTCAGCACCCAGAGCCGATGCATAGTCGGTGGCGCCCTGTCCGTAAATGTTGAGTTTAAAGTCTTTGTATTTTACTCCAACACTGAATCCATAATAATATTTTGGTTCGGTAGAACCCAGGCAGACAAAGTCATCTACGTCGATAGAACCGCTGTTGTCTACATCTTCATACATTTCAGCTCCGATTTCCGCGCGTCCGGCTTCTCCCGGTACTTTAGCAAGGTATTCGTCCAGCTGTTCCTGTGTCTTGATGATTCCCAGTGATTTGCGTGCCCATACAGAGTTGACCGGATGTCCTACTTGCAATATGCGTGCTATACCTGTGTTGCCCGGGTTGCTTGCAACTCTTTCCACGTCGTCATAGAGTGCACGTATCTTGTTGGTATTATAAGTGACGTTGAATGAAGCGTCGATGGCCCAGTCTTTATCTTGATAAATATCTCCGCTGATGGTAAATTCCACACCGTGATTACCTACTTCACCCACATTGCTCATTACGTTTTTGAATCCGGAAGAACTCGGTATCGGAGTATTGTAGAGCAGGTCTCGTGTGATACGTTTATAATAGTCAAAGTTCATGTGCAAACGATCCCACAGACTGATGTCGAATCCAAGGTCAAACTGTGTGGTACGTTCCCATTTCAAATTCGGGTTACCTACAGTTTCTCCATATCCGGGCAATGCTATCGTTCCGTCAGAATAACTGTTGTCTGCACTGGTCGAAAGCTGTGGTAATGATTGATAGTTACCAATTTCCTGGTTACCGGTTATACCCCAGCTTCCACGGATTTTCAGGTTGGTAATTACTTTGTTGTCTTTCAGGAATCCTTCTTCTGAAACTCGCCAGGCCAGACCTACTGATGGGAACAGACCCCACTTGTTGTTTGCTCCGAAACGTGATGAACCGTCGTAACGTGCGGTAGCGGTAAGCAGGTATTTGTCGTTGTATGCATAGTTTACACGTCCTGTAAATGATATCAGCTTGTTGCTGTAAATATTGCTGCTCCAGTCACTCAGTTCTTTTCCGTCGATTTTCCATGCACCCAGCAGGTCATTGTCAAAAGCTCCTGAGCTTACATCAATATCTTCATATTTGTAATCCTGATAGGAATATACCCCGGTTACGGTAAGTCTGTGTGCTCCCCACTGGTTCTTGTAAGTAACGATGTTATCCATCAGTTTACTGCGGTTCTTGTTCCATGCATTGGTTCCGGTACCGCTGGTTGCGTCTTTTGAGATGTTTGCGGCTGTCTGCGTTCCGGCATAGTAGTATCTGCGTGTGTTTTTTGTATCATATCCTATGCTCAGCTTGTAGCTCAGATGTTCGTTGAAAGTTACTTCTGCATAGAAGTTACCCAAGAAACGCTGACGTTTGTAACGGTCGGTTATGGCAGCGATGTCGGCAACCGGATTGAATATACATCCGGAACCTGAAATGATGTTCCATGAACCGTCTTCGTTTTTCACCGGTTGATTGGGGTAACCGCCGCGTGAGATATCACCGACAGCGTTGTCAAAAACGTTCTGGGTTGAATTGGTAAACTGGATGCTTGATCCTACAGTCAGCCAGCTGTTGAACTTGTGTGTAAGGTTGCTGTGTACTGAATATTTCTCATAACCTTGATTTTCAATCAGTCCGTCCTGGTCATAGTATCCGGCTGAAATCATGTAGTTCGTATTGTTTGTTCCACCGTCGAAGGTTACGTTATAATCCTGCGTAAGGGCGGTAGGCTGTATGATTTCCTTTTGCCAGTTAGTCCATTTGCCGTTGGCTGGTGCTTCCTGTCCTGTATAATCCAGAAAATCCTGTCCTGTAATCAGATTCATCAGTCGGTCACGGATCTGTATACCGGTCGAGAGGTTGACAGATACGTTTTTGGTACCCTTGCTTCCTTTCTTGGTTGTAATCATGATGACACCGTTTGCACCACGTGAACCGTAGATAGCTGTTGAAGAAGCATCCTTCAATACCTCCATTGATTCGATGTCGGCAGGGTTGATGTCATTCAGGTCACCGTCCATCAAGGGGAATCCGTCTACTACATACAACGGGTCACTGCTGGAGTTGATAGAACCGGTACCACGGATACGGATGGTAGGAGTTTCTCCCGGTTTGTTGTTGGTGAATACGGCTACACCCGATGATTTTCCCTGTAGTGCTGTCAGCGGACTGGATGCGATGGTTGAGGTGATGGCTTCGGTCTTCAGCTGGGTTGCCGAACCGGTCAGGTCACTTTTCTTCATTGTACCGTATCCCACTACGATAACTTCGTCAAGCAACTCGTTATCTTCCTGCAAAACGATTGCGATAGGGGTAGAAGAGGCTTTTACACTTTGGGTGATATAACCTACATACGAAACTACCAGAGTGGAATTGGCTGGTGCGTTCAGATTGAAGTTTCCGTCATAGTCGGTAATTGTTCCGATACTTGTACCTTTAACCACAACACTGGCACCGATAATCGGTTCACCGGATGTGTCTTTAACATTTCCCGTAATTTTTTGTTGGGCATAAGTGAACACGGATATTCCCATCAGTATGCAGAGCATAAGCAGTTTCTGAATACATGTCGTGTTCACATGATTGGAAAAGCTTCTTTTCATGTTCTTATTAGATTAAAAGTTAAACTTAAGGTTGTATGTTTATGCAAAACAAGCAAATTAAAATTAAAAATACAATTTTTTTCTTTAAGATTTTTATGTTAGTTTTTCTTTGAAATAATTTCTGTTTGATAAAAATGCTGCGAGAGATATAGCATTTTTTAGAGCATTAATATATATTCATATCTTTCTGCGCAATATTTTCAAAGTTTGCTGAGCGTATAGTTAATTTGTTGTTGCAGTTTTTTTGATTTTACTTTTAAATGTATACGGAATATGTTATTGTTCCATATCTTTGATAGTCCGCTGTCTGTTAATTGGATGGGTTCAATAATAGCACTCAGCTGTTTTTTGTCATAGTGAATGATATATTCTTGATTTTTCAGTCTTAAGATAATTTTTCCATCATATGCAACCGTAGGGGTAGCGGCTGTCATTAGAATGATTTCAGGTGAGGCAATCAGTTTATTCAGAATATATCTTTCTTCAAAATGTATCTGCTGCTTTTTATTCCGTAATTTTATGCTGCGGTTCCATTCTTTGACATTTGCTTCAGATGGGTAGGCAGATGAGATATCCAAAGAGAACCCATTTTCCTCCGATGAGATAAAGGTTTTAAGGTCTCTTGCTTTATAAGAAGCGCCGGGAGCCTGTTCTACATTATTTATAATGGGAGTATTATGGTAAGAAGAGCGGGTTGTCCATATTTTATAGCGGTCTTTTGAAAAAGTTTGTTTGGTATAGGCTTCTGGCCCAACATCTATTATCAGTGGATTACCATCGGCGTAAACAATATAGTTGCCTACATCATTATGATTGTGACTCTGGTTGTTGTGTCCACCTTTTACAGTAAAAGAAAGGCCACTGTTGTTCTGCTTGTCACTTCGTGCTACGAATACTTCTGAATCGGGAAGATATTCCGTAAGACTGTAAATGTTGTCAGAGCCTTGCTGCAATAGTCCGTGTATGTTTGTCAGAGTATACAGGAATCTTCCTAATGATTCACCTTTTCCTGTGGCTATAGGTTTGTTGTCGTGGATAAGTTCGTCTCTTCGGATAGTAGAAAAGCTCTGTAATTGTTTGCTGTCAATGAATCTCCCGAAATTGTATACGATTCCGGGATGCAGAGAGGTTGTTGCAGAAGCATCGCCAAAATTGATAAAATGCTTATTCCCCATGTAAATTTTATAGATAAAATTGCCGATGTTATTGAATTTTTCTTCATGAGCTAAGGTCAGTTTACCTTTAGTGGCCATGCTTATCAGTTGGATACAGTCAAATAATGCTCCACCTGCATTTGCCCAATATCCGGGTCCTTCTTCGCAACCTCCGTCGTCCGGATAGTTGGAATAGAATGTGTTTAAAACCTGAAATATATGTTGCAAGTCGGATGCTTTTTCCTCCAGTGGCATGTCAGATAACAGGACAACTGCAATCCAGTTAGAGCATATCCATGAGTTCCAATTGTTTGCTACTGACATCCATTCATATTGGTTATTTCGGCATGGAGTGATGATGCGTCTTTGCAGTTCTGATTTGATACGTTTGTTAAGTAGAGGCGATATTTTTTCAAGACTGTCTTTGAACATGTATTGCATCCATGCCAGATCGCCTGCTGCCTGTGATTCATAGATGGCGACAATTTGATTATCCGGTGATGGAAGACTTGTAGGGTAGTGGGCCGGAAGTCCCCACCATGTTTCTTCGCAAAGAGACCATATCCCGTTTACAATATCAGACAGGAAACGTCCTTTGTTTTCCAGAATCTCTCCCATGACCAGGGCGTTTAGTTTATTCCTTTTTTCAAAATATACTGTCTGGTAGTTATTGCGGTTTCCGGTTAATGCGAATTCCATAAACAGTGTTGCCGGAAGTGATTGCCATGAAGTATGCAGATGTTTTTCTGCATTTGCAATATACGGCTTTTTTATGGAGTCGGGTATCTGGTTCCAATATGGATCTCCGTAAGCAGGATATGGATGGAATTCCTTATCCAGCGCCTCTTTTATCAGTTCCTGATTCCAGTCCTTTAATGAAGATGCAAAACTGTATATGGAGAAGTTTATAAATATCAGGAATGTCAAAAATGATATGTTCTTCGTGTTCATGATGAAAACAGATTATTGCAGGTTCTTGATTTTTTCTGATGCAGCCAATAAAAATGCTCCAACTCCGAAATCTGCAGTTGTCGTGGGGCCTACATTCTTATGTTGGTCGGCTCTTTCTCCGATAGGTTGTACGTATCCTATCGTACCGTCTGGCTGCAGTGCTATTGTTTCCAGATAATTCCATGCTTTGTCGGCAATAGGCTGATAAGTCGTTTTGTCTAAAATATGATTGTTTATTCCCCACAATAGTCCATAAGTGAAAAATGCGGTTCCGCTTGTTTCCCGGCCGGATACATATGACTGATCTATAAGACTGCGTGTCCAGTATCCTTCAGTCTGCTGACATGAAGCCAACGATTGGGCCATCTTCCTGAAGACTTCCAGATATTCAGCCTTGTGTGGGTCATTGGCCGGTAATTCTTCCAGTACTTTTGCCAGTGCCGCAAAGACCCATCCGTTTCCACGTGACCAGAAATCTTTGATTCCGTTGGGAGTTTTATGTTGGGGATATACATATTTTGCGTCACGATAGAAAAGAGCATGTTCTTCGTCATAAAGAAGTTTCTTGGTGTACGAGAAATATTCGTACAGTTTATCCAGATAAATCTTTTCATGAGTAATGTTATACAGTTTGGTCATTACGGGCATAACCATGTATAATCCGTCGGCCCACCACCAGTAATCGTTTTGTGGTGTAGATACTTCATAACTCATAACCTCTTTAGCTCTGGCTATTTTGTTTTCATTTTTTATGGAATCCATGTTATACAGATCCATGTATACCTGAAAGCATATTTGCCAGTCTCCGAAAAGAACATATTCATTGGTTTCACCGTAACTGTATTTCCATTCATTTTTGTTGTCTGAGCGTGCACCTTTCCATAGGTTTTGTTCCGCCCATTTTTCTGTATAATCCTTATATGTCTCGTTTTGGGTAACATGATATGCTGCTAGGTTCCCCGTATGATATGCGGCATGGTGCCAGAAGGCATTCCCGGAATTGGGATTCTGTTTCTGCCAATGTTGGTTCACTTTATCTATGATATTGGTAATATGTTGTCTGGACGAATCGGTTTGTGAGGTGACCTCAGAACTGGATGGATGATTGGAACCGGATTTATTGGAATTATTGCAGGCTATGCATGCACAACCTATCAGAAAGACAGGAATAAAAGATAGTATTTTCATTGTATTATATTTATAAGGTTAGTACCACAAAGTTATATTTTTTTGTGATAGTTTATATAATATGTGGACATGAATAATTAAAAAATCTCTTTTTCTCATTGAATTCAATATCAATCTCGAGGATAAAAAACGTATTTTTGCATCCGAAAAACAAATTGGTAACAGTAAATATCATATGATGCGTAGTAAAAAGATTATCAGCAAGTATCTGTTGTGTGTCCTGACGCTGTTGGGTTTTGTGGCATGCGATAATGACAAGACTGTCTGGCTGCCGTCCGACAGCAGTTTTCTTTCATCCCTGGCCGTGCAGGAAAGTATGCCCAAAGAGGGTCGTCCCTATCTGCTGGCCTGTCCGTTGCACCTCTCCGAACATGCTACCGGTGTTGCTGTAGAGTGGAAAAACGGAGCGCAGGAGAGTATACCCGAAGACTCATGCCGCAACGGATTCTCATACAAGACATTCTGTTGGGAAGAGGCAGGTCCGCAGGAAGTGACCTGTACGGTAAGCTATACCTATGGTGATGAGCGCAAGTCGGTGAGTGTAAAAGGCTCCTTTTATGTGATTCCGGAATTAGGAGAAGGCTGTTTCTATGGAGATTCCAAGGAGACCATCATGCAGCTTCATCCCAATGCAGAAGTATCCGAAGAAAATTCCAGCTATATTACGTTGGAGGAGAAATTATCGTCAGATGGAGAAGTTGTGTATTATGGCCTCGACAGTGCAGTAGGGCTGTGTGCCGTTTACGGGAAGCGTTTTATCACGCAGATTGATGCTCCTTATGACTATATGCTCGAAGTGTATGACTCCTTCATCGGAGATGAGACATCCAGAAAGATTTTGCGTTTGGACATCTATGGAGACATGTCCGAAGAAGAAGAGGAGAGACTGGATATGCTCAGCGAAAAGATTTCTGATGGTCAGGCTCTTACTTCCGAAGAGTCTGCTGTGCTGACTGATGCCTATCTGAAAGGATGGATTAGTTTTAATATTCGGGCCGACTTGAGATACCCGAAGATAGGCTATTCCCGTAATTGCTCCCTTGAGTATGTAAACGGAAAGCACGGTTGGACTTTCTATTATGGAAAGAACTGATATCTTTAATATTAAAACGTTATAGAAAACATGAAAACAATCATACATTCCCTTTTGTGTGCAATGCTCCTGTGCTTTGCCGCTTCGTGTTCCGAGCAGGTAGAATACCGCATTGACGAGTCACCCGTATACGGAACCTTTGAACCCGTTTCTCCGATGACGCGTACCCAGAACTGCCGTTCTTCCGGCTTTGTCACTTCCGATGCCACGTCCGATTATTTTCAGTTCCGTGATACAGACCGTATCCTTCTCTGTCGTCAGGACCGTGCTACCGGAGCCACAACGATACTGGTCGATTGTCCCTGGCCCGAGTCAGAAGATAAGGAGATACTCTACACTTATCTGAACGTGCGCGACAATTACCTCTATTTCATGAAAAGCGAAAATGAATACGAATGGTGCCGTGTTCCAGTCGACGGTTCCGCTCCCTATGAGGTGATATGTACGGTCAGCAGAGATTTTCTCGGCATATATTTTGATACCGAACATACTTACCTTTATCTGATGGGACTGAATGATGATGCCAAAACCCTTGTGCCCTTTGATGAGGAGACCGGTGAGAAAGGTACTCCCATATCTGTTCCCGACGGATTGTCGCCCGCTTTCGTATATGAAGGCTATGTCTACGGTTACCGGTACGCATGGGAAGAATCCCGGTTCTATTCCCAGCTCTGGCGCTATACTCTCTCCGGTAGCGGTCAGGAAGAGCTGGTGTGGGATGAATGGTATCAGGGCAACATACAGTGCATGGCCGACAACGGAAAACTTTATATAAACACCATGACCAATCTTGACAGGGCCGTTTACGTAACCGAACTCGATGGCAGCAATCCTACCCGTATTCTTTCGGGAGCACATGTGATGCGCATCATTATCCATAACGGCACCATGTATCTGTGGATGGAAAAAGACGGAGAATATCCGGCAGGTATATACACCTACGACATCTCGCGCAGACTGCTCAGTCCGCTTTATCTCTCCGAAGACGTGATACTGGCTCCGTATTTTACGGGTACCGGCGAAGTCTGGTTTACCACTCCCTATACCGGCGGGGGCAGTCCTTTCCGTGTAGGCCAGCTGCACAGCGTCAGCCTTTCCGGTCAGTTGCGTGACCTGAGCTTACCCTCATCCAACTGATTGGCATATCCCTATACAGCAATAAAAAAATCCGTCCGGGTATCGTGCCCAGACGGATTTTTTGTTGTTCCGCTCACGCCCTGAATCCGATAGGGCGTGGTGCGGTAATATGACCGGTCCTGGTACGCAGAAAATTCCGTTCAGCCTCCAGTATGTCCGTTTCCTCAATGCGGCACAGCAGCTTTGCGTCAAAGTCTTCGTCGGGAGGAGTCGTTGTTATCACCCGTCGTGCCATACTCTTGATGATTCCCTGATATATCAGGTTATGCACCCACCGTCCGTTTCCGAAGTAAGCATCCCTTTGTTCCGTGGCTTTTTCCATCAGTCCGGCCAGCCGTTTGTGTGCCGTATCCGTCAGCTGATAGTTACCGTTCCGGAGCATGCGGCATGCTATCTCCATCAGCTCGTCGGCCGAGTAGTCGTCAAAGTGGAAGGTGAGCGGAAAGCGGTCTTTCAGTCCCGGATTTGTTCTCAGCAGTCTGGCCATCTTGTCCTCATATCCCGCCATGATGACAATCATGTCCGGTTCCGGTTCCGAAAGAACCGTGAGCAGCGCGTTGATAACCTCCTTTCCGAAATCCTTCGTATCGTCCTCCGACGTGAGCAGCGTGTATGCCTCGTCGATGAACAGCACTCCGCCGCGCGCATCCTCTATGGCCTGCATGGTATTCTTTTCCGTCATACCGATATATTCGCCCACCAGCATTGCACGGTTGGTCTCCACCGTATGTCCCTTGCTCAGCAGTCCCATGCCGTGATACATCTTTCCTATGAGCTTGGCCACCGTAGTCTTTCCCGTGCCCGGATTACCCAAAAACAGCATATGGTTTCTGCATTCGCTGTCCTTCTGCAGGCACATCTCCATCCTTTTCAGATTGAACGCCGCCATCATCCTGGCTTCGCAGATGTCATCCTTCACCCGCTGCAGTCCCACCATTCCATTCAGTTCCTTTTCCGCCTTCGTGCATTCATCCTCTTCCATGTTCGTGCCGGTCTCAGTCTTAGTCTCAGCTCCGCATTCATATTCCCTGTCGGTCATCTCCTCCACCAGTTTCATGAATTCGTCATCGTTATCTTCTTCCGGAGAACTCTCTACCTGAGCTGTGGAGCGGTCGGCCGACAGCCGGAAGGTCGTTTCTTCAGTAAACAGCTCCTTCATCAGACAGCATTTTTCCATCATCATGCCGATGTTTTCCTCCGTCCCGTGCACTACGAACGTGGTATCCCTGAACGTATCATAGCGGATGATGCTTGCTATCAGGTTGACAATGTTTTCCGTCTGTGCGTTATACTTCAGCTTGGGCACTTCCACGACTACCGCCTTGCTCTGTGCTATCTGGTCCGCCATGTGTTTCCATCCGTAGGCACCGGTCGTGATTTCTTCCAGAGACAGGTTGTATCTTCTGGAAATGTCATCACCCGTAATGAATCCGGCCAGCAGCATTGAGGCCATCGCTTTCGCCCCGCACTGTTCTCCCTCACTGGTCACCAGCAGGTGAGGCACCTTTGTGCGTCTGTGTTCCTCCATGTCCGTGCTGAAAGTCATGAGCCTTTCAATCAGCATGTTCACGAGAGGTGCCTTGAACCGTCCGCCATACACCTTCGGCCACCATCCGGTAGTGGCCAGTCTCTCCACGAAAAATCTTTCCGTCGGACAGTCACTGAGTGCTTCGAGGGATGCTTTTTTCGGCCGTTCCCACGAATAAGGCAGATATAGCTTGCAGAACCCTATGGCATTCCCGTTCACATATACATAGATATAATACGCTCCCGCTTCCCAGGCATCATCGTTGGATATGCTGAAGCATGCCTTTTTGAGCAGTTTTCTCGGATTGCGTGTGATGCATCCCGTCCCCATGAATCTGCGTTCGGCAGAGTAGATGCGGATGGACATTTCCTTTACGTCGGCAGCTCCCTGCGGAATGTAGACAGTCACATCCAGACGGTTGTCGGCATATTCGGGAGCAGAGTAGTTGGGAGTATCGTCAAAATTGCGTTTTGCGCGTAAGAATATATTTTCCATAAACAACAAATTTTTAAGAGTCAGTGATTAAGAATAAAAAAATCCCGTTCCCTTGCGGAAGCGGAATGACAGAGGACTCCGGCTTCCCCATCGAAGTCAGAGTAAGAACCCGTATGTCAAAGAGCACAGCAATCCCTGTCGCACTCACTGCGACCATTTGGATGAAGTGTTTAATGAATGAATTTTTAATCCATAAACCTGCTGTTTTACGTCTTTGACACAGTTCGTTGTTTATGATATGTAGAAAATGTGCATGCGGCATATACCGTCATGTTTTGCAAATATATGCATTGTTTCGTGATTTTCCAAGAAGGTAGGGGAGAAAGTATGTAGAGAAGGTAAAGGAGTAAGAGGGAGTAAGAGGGAGTTATAAGGAGTTAGAGGCCAATAGTTTTGTATATAAGTAGGTAAAGTATAAAAGTATTAAAGGAGATAAAGCCTCTACCTCCTTTACCTTCTTGTATACTTGTATACTGATTGTAAAAGTCTTGGCTTTTAACTCCCAGCCTGCAAGGCAGGCATAACTCCTTCTAACTCCCTTTAACTCCTTCATTTTATATTCATTATTATACCATATAGGGTATAATGACGAGGCCCTTTTGATTTTTTATACCTGATGTGGTATAAACTTGCAAATATTTTATATATTTGTACCCGAACTGATATAAATGTGATTATGAATAATCTGTCAACTATAGTAAAATCATTGCGTAAACAGTTTAATATGACGCAGGAAGAACTTTCAGTGAAGTCCGGTGTAGGTTTACGCTTTGTGCGTGATTTGGAACAAGGTAAAGCTACCTTGCGCCTGGACAAAGTGAATCAGTTACTGGATTTTTTTAATTATGAAATGGTTCCGAGTCCCAAACGGAATAAGTGATAATGAAGCAGGCAGAAATTTATTACAAGAGCATTTTGGCAGGAATCCTGACCGAGGGAGACGAAGGGTATGAGTTTTACTATCTGCCGGAATATTTGGCATTGGAAAATGCCAAACCTGTAAGTCTGACCATGCCTTTACAGGAGAAAATTTATAAGAGCAGCGTGTTGTTTCCCTTTTTTGACGGCCTTATTCCCGAAGGGTGGCTATTGGATGTGGCTTTGCGTAATACGGATATCAGTATACTTGACAGGATGTCTTTATTATTGCTTTGTTGTAATGACTGTATAGGAGCAGTAAGTGTAAAACCGGTAAATGAGGAGGAAATAAATAATGTGTAAGTGCTTGTTTTGTTATCGTCCGTTAGAGAAGGGAGAGAAGGATTTTCATCCGAAATGTGCAAGAAAATTCTTTGGGACGGAAAAAGTTCCGACTTTTGATTATACGTGTGATGATCTGGAGGAATTGGCCGTTCAGGTTATCAAAGATCAGACATCTATTACCGGTGTGCAGCCAAAATTGTCTTTACATCTTAAAGAACATGAAGGAAGTCAGAGATTGACGATTGTCGGATTATGGGGTGGATTTATATGTAAGCCACAAACAGCACAGTTTGAAAAGATGCCGGAAACCGAAGATTTGACAATGCATTTGGCCGAACTGGCCAGAATAGATGTGGTTCCACATACTTTAATGCGTATGGCAGATAATACCCTGTGCTATTTGACTCGCAGGATAGATCGTTTGGTCTCAGGAGAAAAAATAGCGATGGAAGATATGTGCCAGTTGACCGGAAGACAAACAGAGTATAAATATAAAAGCAGTTACGAACGGGTGGCAAAAGCAATACTCCAGTATTCTTCAATGCCGAAAATGGACGTTACAAATTTCTTTGAAATTGTTTTGTTTTCATGGATTACCGGGAACAACGATATGCATTTGAAGAATTTTTCACTCTATGAGCCAGAAGATGGGGTTATACGGTTTACTCCGGCTTATGACATGTTGAATGCGGCAATTCTTAACCCGAAAGACGATGAAGAACTGGCGCTGACTTTGAATGGGAAAAAGAAAAAACTGAAGCGTTCAGATTTCATCTCTGCAGGAATAACGATGGGAGTTGAACAGAAAACGGTCGAGCGGCTTATCTTAAAATATGTCAGGTTGCAGCCTCAGATGGATGAAATGATTAATAAATCCTTTTTAACGGAAGAACTCAAAAAGGAGTATATTGAATTGCTTGGCAGACGGCTCAACCAAATCATAAAATAGCGTTTTTCTTTTGGAAAATCTGTATGATAATCCTTTGTAAAAGTTTGTATTTATCGTTGAAAATCAGTAACTTTATATCCGTAGAACAAACATTTTGATTATGCATACAGATACATCCTTAAACGAGACATTCCGCGTCCGTTGCTATAGCAAGAGCGAGTTGGCATCACTTTATTTTCCCGGCACCGCCCCCGATGTGGCATCCCAGCGCCTGCGCCGCTGGATCAACCGTTGCGCCGCGTTGAAGTCCGAACTCCTTCAGGCAGGTTACCAGCCCCGTTGCCGCAATCTCTCTCCGCGTGAGGTCCGTCTTATCGTGTATTACCTGGGTGAACCCTGAAAATATCCCCACAGTTGTCTTTTACTTCGCTGAAAATTTCCCGGCACCGTTTCTCGCTTATTTTTATTTTCTTACCGACTTCTATCATGTCATCCAGAGATGGGTTTCCCTTACCGTTTACAGATGTGGCATGTTCTCCATTGTATCCTTCGGTACATAATGTGAGATCGTATGCCGGAGCAAGTCTCCATTTCCATCTTCCTGTTTCGTTTTTGCAGCATACGAAGCTGAAATTCTTGCAATGATCATCCTTGTTGTCTGTAAGATAATTGAAGATCATGCGTCTGTACATTTCTTCTACATCTCTGGAATCTTGAGTCAGGTATCCTGTCAGTGCCAGCAGATTGCTGTAGTCCAGAACCGGATTTGAGAGAGACACACAAAGTAAACCTCCGGCAGTGACAGTGTGAATCCGTTCCCCTTCAGGTGATATGTCAAACCTTTTGGTTGCAAAATATTTACCGTTTATCAGCTTGAATTCGGGGACATGAATACCACAGCGTCTGGCCGTTTCATTATAGTGGAATTCCTGAAGTCCCATATCTGCAGGGTCGTATGTATGTCGGAATTTGATAATCCAATGTCCGTCAGTATCCGTGAACAATGTTTTGGGTCTGCATCCACCACTGTTTCGGCTGTTGAACAGCAGCACATCCGCATCTTCTTCATTTTTTTCTTTCAGTACTTCCAGTGCCATTCGCTGAAGCTTGTCAAAGTCATGTATTTCATTCTTCTGTTCCAGTGTCGTTTCAGGTTCATAGGTGAGGGCACCCATTCCTCCGTTTCCCACAAGGCTCAGTCTGTCCAGCGATGACAGGTCCGTATCGTTGATACCTTTTTTCATCAATACTTTATGCAACAGATAACGTCCGTATCCGTCGGGTAGAGAATCTTCAAACACCCCAAAATTTCCATAAAAAGGAGAAGGCTTGGCTATGAATATGCCGGGCCTCAGTGGTAGTTCCAAAGGCGAAACCGAAAATCCCTCGACAAGCCATTGCTTGTCATATTCAAATGTGCAGAGTCTGTTATCCGGTGTCAGTGACAGTTGTCCTACCATTGCTCCGTGAAACCTTACTGTCAGTTTTTCAATTTTGGTCATCTTCATGATTTGTCGTGATGTTACTTGTAAGCCCTCTTCTTTTTGCTGTTCTTCCTGATTTGGGTGAGCTCTTCCATCGTATCATATTTAGGTTGCGAAAACAGGTTTCTGATTTCCGATACATATCCCAGGGCAATTGTCAGGGCAATCAGATTTTTCAGTGAAATCAGTCCTTTCTGTTCAAAACGTACGATGTTGCTTACGGCGATGCCGGCTTTGGTCGCCACTTCTTCGCGGGTGAGATTTTTTTCAATCCTTCTGCGACGGAAGTCAGCAGCCATATCCATTGCAATATCATCCGGATTGTCCAGTGTAAAGCCATCCAAAACAGATAATATATGATTAGTATTGCTCGTTTCCATGCATCAATTGAGTAAATATTATCAGTTGTGAAGATACAAACATTCGTTCAAATCTCCAAATAACTTCTTTACTACTTTTAGAATCGGTATACCAGTATGTAGAGGAAATGAAAGAGTTAAAAGAAAAATGAAGAATGAAGAACGAAGAATGAAGAATTTCTGTGATTCATTCATATCGTTAGCCATTACGTAAGCATCGGCTTTACCTTCTAACGAAGCAAAGCGGAGTGATACTTCTTTAGTACTTCAATCAGTATACAAGAAGGTAAAGGAGTAAGAGGGAGTTATAGGGAGTTAAAAGGAGTCAGAAGCCAATACTTTTAGACTTAGTATACAAGGAAGTAAAGAAGTCAGATACAAGACGAAGTATTGGCTTTTAACTCCCAGCCTGCGAGGCAGGCATAACTCCTTCTAACTCCCTTTACCTCCTTTCCCTATTTATTTGCCGAATCGCCAATAAATGTTATCTTTGCGGCTGACTGTGTAAAACCTAAAACCATGAAATAAACAGTAAGTATGAAGAAAAAACTTTTTAATTTCTCGGCATCAGTGCTCGGAGCCGTAGCGCTGGCCACCACATTGTCCTGCACCAGCCAGAAGCAGGCAGAATCTCCCATGAAGGCAAAGGTCGACGAGTATGCACCCGTAGAGCTGAAGTCAGACCTCGTTAACGGATTGAGTGACAACGAGAAGGAACTGGTGAAGATATTCTTCCAGATAGGAAATATCACCGACCAGCTTTTCTGGAAACAGACCTTCGGTGACAAGGCCATCCTCGACACCATTACCGACAGCTACGCAAAAGACTTCGCCATGATTCAGTACGGCGTATGGGACCGTCTTGACAACAACAAACCCTTCATCGAGGGATACGGTGAGAAACCTCTGGTATGCAACTACTACCCCAAAGATATTACTGCCGAAGAGTTCGAAGCTTTCCAGGACGAAAACAAGAACTCATGGTATACGGTGATTCGCCGCAACGAAGACGGCTCACTGAAGAGCGTGTGGTATCATGAAGAATATGCAGAAGAAATCGGACGTATCTGCGAACTGCTGCAGCGTGCCGTGACACTGGCCGAAGATCCGGGTCTGAAGAGCTACCTCGAAAAGCGCATTGAAGCTTTCCGTACCGACGACTACCTTGCAAGTGACCTCGCATGGATGGACATGAAAGACAGCAAGATTGACTTCATCACAGGACCTATCGAGACTTACGATGACAAATTCTGTGAGAACAAGGCATCTTACGAGTCATTTATCCTTCTGAAAGACGAAGCCCGCAGCAAAGATCTAGCCAAATTCGTTTCCATGCTTCCGGCTCTCCAGAAAGAGTTGCCCTGTGACCCTAAATACAAGACCTTCGTGCCGGGAACTTCTTCCGACCTGAACGTATACGACGCAGTGTTCTATGCCGGCGACTGCAACTCAGGAAGCAAGACCATTGCCATCAATCTTCCCAATGACGAGCGCGTGCATGCCATGAAAGGTACACGCCGTCTGCAGCTGCGCAACTCCATGCAGGCCAAGTTCGACAAGATACTTATGCCTATCGGTGAACTTCTCATAAGCCCCGAACAGCAGAAATACCTCAAGTTCGATGCCTTCTTCTGGAACGTAACCTTCCACGAAGTAGCTCACGGACTGGGCGTGAAACAGACTGTCAACGGAAAGGGTAGTGTAGATGCCGCCATGGGAACCGAAAAGACATCATGGGAAGAAGCCAAGGCCGATATCCTCGGACTGTTCATGGTGACCAAGCTTGTCGAGATGGGCGAGATTACCAACATCACTGCCGAAGATGCTCTTGCAACCTATATCGCCGGTATCTTCCGTTCAGTAAGATTCGGAGCAGCCTCTTCACACGGAAAGGCAAACATGATGTGCTTCAACTATATGGAAAAGGCAGGTGCTTTCTCACGTGATGCCGAAGGCCGTTATGTCATCGATTTCGACAAGGCTAAGGAAGCAGTCAACGGATGGGCAGCGCTGATTCTGAAGACACAGGGTGAGGGCGATGTAGAGTTCGCTACCAAATACAGAGCTGAAAACGGCGGAATCTCACCGTCTCTCCAGGCCGACCTTGACAAGATCAACGGAGCAGGTATACCTCGCGATATCCGTTTCATCCAGGGCGAAGACATCCTGTTTGGTACAGCCGCAAAATAACGTGACTGCGATACCGTTTTGACTTAAATAATATAAGATAACCTAAAAACACCGTTTATCTGTAGAGCTTTCTGCGATAAACGGTGCTTTTTTATGCAAAAAACGTATTTTTGCGTCCGAAAGTAAATTGATAAACCTAAAATATCAGACAATGAGTTACAAGAAATTTGTGTATAGATGCCTGGTAGGCGCTCTGGCGCTGTTCGGCTCCGCGTCCTGCAGTGAAGACAAGGTAGTCAGTCTGCCCGAGGATGACAGCACTCTGTTACCTTTTGGAGGCAGTTATCCGGTTATCCGTCAGGGACATTCCTTCACGCTTGGCTGTCCGTTGGAACTTTCGGAACATGCCCGTGACATATCCGTAGAGTGGAACACCGGTTCCGGAACCTTCATCCCCGAAGAGAGCCGTCAGAACGGCATGTCATACATTGCCGGTGTGTGGAACGAGAGCGGTACCGTTGAAGTGACCTGTCGTGTAAGCTACACCTATGGTGATGAGCGCAAGACCCTGGAGCGCAAACAGACCTGCGGCGTGCTTCCTCCCCTTTACGGCGAGTGTTGTTTCCTGGATACGAAAGAAGAAGTACTGCAGCGTTTCCCCGATGCGGTGGCAGATGATGATGACAAGCTGGTCCGTACCAATCCCGATGGCAGCACAGATTCCTTTTCCTTTGCCGATGGCCGTTTGCGTTATGTGACCAATGATTCCCAGCGTCCGGTTACCACTGAGTCTTATGATTATTTTGTCAATGCCTTTGAGCAGGTACAATACGAGGGAAGCGAGTGGAAAAGCTGGAAACTCGTGCAGCACAGATTCGGATTTTTGCCCGACGAAGACGATAAGAAGTTGAAGGCCATTATAGGAAAGACAGAAAACGGAGAATCTCTTACCGATGAGGAGATAACCTTTGTGAACGAGCTGTTTATGACAGGAATCGTTGGATATGAGGGCTCTGTCGGGAAAACGTGCGCTGAAAGGAAATACGTCCGTCTCTATTCATATCGTGTTTTCATGGAAGCGCCACTTTGGATAACCCAATATTATTTTGAAGAACCCTATATAGAACCATTCAACCGATGAAAAAGTATATATTAACCGTTCTGCTGCTTCTTACAGTATGCCTGTTACCCTCATGCAGCGACGATGTGAAATACCGCATCGACCCCAGTCTGAATCCTGTTACGACAATCGAGCCGGTCGATCCCGTTACCGACTATCACAACAGCCGTTCGGGAGGTCTGGTAGTGAGCGATTCCGAGTCCGATTATTTTCAGTATAAGGAAGAGAGCAGCGTAGTGCTTTACCGCAGAGACCGTCAGAACGGTACTCTTACCGTACTGGCCGAACGTCCGTGGAAAGAGTTTGCTGCTGATGTTATGTTTACCAACCTCTGTCTCAAAGACGGTTATCTCTATTTCCTGCTTTTCGATGGAAACGAAGGGATACGCAATGTCTGGTGCCGTGTTCCAGTTGACGGCTCGGCCGCTTATGAACCGGTTCATGAGTTCGACTGGCATTTCCTTTCCATGTTTCAGGGAGCCGGACAGGTTTATGTCAATCTGGTTACTGACGACAACCGTTCCAGTCTCTGTACCTTCAATGTAGAGACCGGTGAATGTACTCCGGTGTCCTTGTTCGATAACATTGTAACTCCCATGTTTACCGTAGGCGGTTATTTTTATTATGAGACAGTGCGCAGCACCGGTTCCGAAAACATCATCTGCCTTTACCGTCGTCCGCTCGACGGTTCTGCCTCCGAACTGGTATGGGATCATTCCGAAAGCAAAGGAATTCTTGCGGCTGTATCCGGTGGAAAGCTTTATGTATACAGCTTTTTAACCCGCAGCTTCTACGAGGCTGAAACCGACGGAAGCAATGCGCATGTCCTGCTGGAAGATTTTCCGGTCAAGGGTCTGAACGTGCACAACGGTGTTTTCTACTTCCTTGCAGGCGACGCATCCTTTACCGACGGTCTGTACCGTTATATGCCGGGTGACAAGTTTGCCACCTTGTTGTACGATGCCTATTATGACACCTTCCAAGGTCCCTTTATTACCGGCGACGGCAATGTCTGGTTTACTTCGGCTGTCAATATAATTTCCAGCTTCCGTTTCGGAAATCCGGCCTTTGTAGACCGTAATGCCGTGTATCATGCCGTAAAATGACAGACATTCTGTTTCTGACATCATAAAAGAAAAGTCACATCCGATTCAGACCGGGTGTGACTTTTTTTATTGCCTTATCATTCAGTCTTCCGTATTATTTCAGTTCCAGCGCTACGATAGACTTCGCCGGTAGTTTCACCGTAAGCACATTCTTTGAAACCTTTGCGCCCTTGAATTCCTTCGGAGCCACCGTATCCGGATTCTCAAACGTATTATGGTCGTCAATGTTGGCAGCAGTAAGAATTCTTCCCGATACCCCCTTTACGGTCTCACCCTCCAGACGGATGGTTATTTCCTGTTCATCCTCCAGGTCGATGTTCGACAGGGAAATGTGAGTCACCCCGTCCTTGCGTGAAGCGGTAGCGCTCACCATCGGCACCTTGCGGTTTCCTCTTACCGCCTTGTAGCTGCATTCAATGTCCAGCGGCAGATAAGTAGCGTCCTGATGCACGTTGTACATTTCAAAAACATGATAAGTAGGCGTAAGCACCATCTTGTCCCCCTTCGTGAGAATCATCGACTGCAGCACGTTGGCTATCTGTGCGATGTTGGTCATTTTGATACGCTCGGTATATTTGTGAAACACGTCCAGCGAGAGCGAAGCCACGAACGCATCCCTCATCGTGTTCTGCTGATACAGGTGTCCGGGAGTAGTGCCGGGTTCCTCGTCCCACCAGGTACCCCATTCATCCACCATCAATGCGATTCTCTTTTTCGGGTCATACCGGTCCATGATGGCAATATGCCGTTTGATTACATCCTCTATTTCCAGGCATTTGCCTATGGTCCAGTAATAATCCTCGTTGCTGAATTCAGTGGCAGAGCCCTTGCTTCCGCTCCATCCGCTCACGGTGTAGTAGTGCAGTGATATGCCGTTCATCCGGTTTCCCACGTTCTTCATGAGCACCTCCGTCCAGTTATAGTCATAGTCGCTGGCACCGCTGGCAATCTTGAAAAGTCTGTTTCCGTTATAGTTTCTGCAGTAAGTCGCATACCGGCGGTACAGGTCTGCATAATATTCCGGGCGCATGCTTCCTCCGCACCCCCAGCTCTCGTTTCCCACGCCGAAGTACTTCACCTTCCACGGTTTCTCCCTTCCGTTTTCCTTACGCAGCTTCGCCATGGGGCTTCCCTGTTCCGCAGTCATGTATTCCACCCACTTGGCCATTTCCTCTACCGTTCCGCTGCCCACGTTGCCGCTGATATACGGTTCGCATCCCAGCAGTTCACACAGGTTGAGAAACTCGTGCGTACCGAAGCTGTTGTCCTCCACGGTTCCTCCCCAGTTGTTGTTCACCATGCGTGGGCGTTTTTCTTTGGGTCCGATGCCATCCATCCAGTGATATTCGTCGGCGAAGCATCCGCCCGGCCATCTCAGTACAGGCACCTTCAGCTTCTTGAGCGCTTCTACCACATCCGTTCTGTATCCGTTCACGTTCGGAATAGGAGAGTCTTCACCCACCCAGAGTCCGCCGTAAATGCACGTCCCCAGGTGTTCCGCAAACTGTCCGTAAATCTCTTTCGGGATAATCCGTTTCCCTTTCTCAGGATAAATCTCTATCGTAGCCTTCTGCTGTGCAAAGGCCGATAAGCCCGCAGTCAGGGCAATAGACAATAACAAGTTCTTCATATAATTATATTCTTAAGCGTTAAGTAAGTACGAAGGTAAGAAAAAAATGGAAGAAGGAAAAGAGATTATAGAAGGTATAGAAGATAAAGGGAGGTAGAGGCCGATAGTTTTGTGATAGGAAAAAAACTACTTTGTTTTCCTCCTCTTTTTAGACCTGAATTTGGTAACTTTGGACTCCAGGTATAATTTAGACTGTGGAAGAAAAAACAGGATGTGTCAGGGTAGTACAAGAGGGCAGAACCCTTTTTCTCAGGAAGATGTACTGAACAACGCCGGAGTCGAAGCCGTCAAAAAACAGGGTATCAGGTTTGGAAGACAGGAAGAGACGAAGATGGAAAAGCCGAAGAAGAAGGCTGTCATCCAACTATACAGAGCTGATACAGCCGTACGGCAGGTAACTGGCATCAAAGTCAAACAGAAAATAATTTATTTTTCAATATATGGATATACAGATTGCATCAGATTTACATTTGGAATTGGAATGGAATACTCGTCGTTTTGAGCAATGTCCGCTAGTCCCTTCTGCCGATATACTAGTTCTTGCCGGAGATATAATGATCTTGGGTGATGACTTCGTTGAGCATCATTTCTGGGACAGGGTTTCAAAAGATTTTAAACAAGTATATTTTCTGCCAGGCAATCATGAATATTATAACGGTACGGATGTGTCATGCAATATATCTGGAATTGATATAAGGCATAATGTTCATCTTATAAATAATGATTCAGTTGTTGTAGATGATAATGTGATTCTATTTACAACCCTATGGTCAAATATACCTGCTTGCCTTTCTGGTCCGATGTTATCCAAAGGCAGTGATTTTAAATATATAATGTATAAGGGTCACACACTTTCAATTGATGCATATAATAAACTTAATGAAGAAGCGTTGCTGTTTCTGCAATTCCAACTTGGGGGACAATGTAAGAATAAAATAATTGTTTCTCATCATGTTCCACTATTGGAACTGTTACCGGCCAGATTGCGTGAATCATGGAGTGCTGTCTTATATTCCAACCGGCTAAATGATATTTTGCGGAGTAATGATATTCATTCCTGGATTTACGGTCATTCGCATTATCCCCATGATGACTCAATTATATATGGAATAAAGTTTTATACAAATCCATTCGGGTATCAGGCTGGCAGGCAGAATCCTGACTTTAAGCTGGATAAATGTATTCATATCGATTGATATTCGCAATTCGCGAATTGCGAATACTGAGTTTATTGTTTTAGTAAAAGAGCTTATACTTATTTGATATTTAGTAATATAGTTTATATATTTGCAATTCGTGAATTAATTATATATTGTGTTATGAAGCATAGTGGTATGAAACCTCAGGATATTGTTGTTCTTCTGAAGATGATTGCATTGAAGAATGAGCTATGGACAAGTGCAAGATTGGCATCCGAATTGAAAATTAGTGCCTCAGAAGTTTCAGGAGCTCTCGAAAGATGTCGTATAGCAAAGTTGGTTGACAATACCAAACGGAAGGTGAATGTTTTGGCTTTGGAAGATTTTCTTGTTCATGGTCTCAAATATGTCTATCCTCCTCAGCCTGGTGCAATAGTAAGAGGTGTCGCTACTTCATTTTCTGCTGAACCGATAAAGAGCAAGATAAGACAAGGCAGTGATTCTTTTGTCTGGCCTTATAAACATGGGAGTGACAGGGGGCAGTCAGTGGAACCTCTTTACCGGACAGTCCCTGAAGCCTGTCTGGTTGATAGCTCATTGTATGAGCTTCTTGTTATCGCCGATACACTCAGAATGGGCAGGGTAAGAGAAATGGAAATTGCTATAAACGAACTTAAAATAAGATTGAATGATTATGCAAAGTCATAATGTGTCAAGACTGGAAACGGTTGCTGAAGGTCTCGGTAAATTGAACGAGCATGTGGTGTATGTAGGGGGAGCCGTAGCGGAACTTTATGTTACTGACCCTGCAAAGACTGATATACGTGAAACGATGGATATAGATTGCGTCACGCAGCTTTCCTCTTATGCGAAGCTGGCCGAACTGGAAGGGCTGTTGCGCAAGAAAGGATTTCATAATGACACCTCTCCAGGCGCTCCCATATGCCGGTGGATTTATAAAGATGAAGTCGTTGATATAATGCCGGATGATGAAAATGTCATAGGCTTTACGAATATGTGGTATCATGAAGCCCTTGCCGCTAAGGAAAAGCGAACATTGTCTAATGGCATTGATATCTATATTTTCTCTCTTCCTTACTATGTGGCAACAAAACTGGAGGCTGTTAAAGGTAGAGGTGGAGATGACTGGCGATGGTCGCATGATTTTGAGGATATCATCTATATTCTAAATTATTGCCCGGATTTTATACCTACTCTTCATTCTGTCAGCGTGGAACTTAAGGAGTATTTGAAAAATGAATTTTCCAACATTCTAAGTCGCCGTAATATAGCCGAGGAAGTTGGATGTGGGCTCCCGTATGGCGAAGACGACAGAACAGAGTATATTCTTGGTGTAATGAGGGGCATTGTAGATTTATAAATCACAGAAATTCCTCTCTCATAATTTCTCGGTTATTACCCTTGCATCTATTTCCAGCTTTGAGAAAGCGAACATCTTTTTGTCAAGATCCTTTAATGAAGCACCGATATGATACACTTCTTTATCGTCAATTTGTATTAAGGAATATATTAATGAAGAATGAGTGTAGTATTACTCCTTATTAGTTCTATCAAACTATGATTTTGTGACATATTCAAAAAAAGAAGAATCACCTTAGAGTTTCTTTTGTACAACATCTTGGTGATTCCCCATAAAGAACATGGCAAATGGAAGATTCGTTAAAGATTTCTTTTACCATCTTTTTGTTCATGGTTCTTTGTTGTTCAAGCTGCATGAACAAGAGCTTTCCGTGAACAAGTGGATGATAAAACTCTTATATTTTAATTGATTTCATTGCATGGAATGATTATGTTCACTATATTTGTGGTGTTCATGAATAATGAACAAGCTAAAATAATGAACACAGCTTAAAGATATGGATGAATTTGTATATGATTCCATCTCAAACCTTAAACATATTATTGATGTGTCTTGCAATGACAGACTGATCTCGTTGAAAAAGTTCTACCATCTGCGCTTGTGTAAGCCAGACTGTTTCATCTTCCATTCGCACTTCCAGCCTGATGGCTTTATCCGGCTGATACAATATGATTTCTCCCTGATTCATATATTCATTTTTTATGTTGTTTAGATCAATATGTCGGGTTTAAAGAAGGTAAAGTCGATACTTACGTAATGGCTAATGATATGAATGAGTCTCAGAAATTCTTCATTCTTCATTTTTATTTCCCCTCCTTTCTTTACCTTTTCAATCGGCTGACGGAAAGTCAATCCGTTTTTTCTACCACTTGCCAATATCCACCTTTATCCGGTCCGATACGTTTGAGTATTCCTTCAGTCTTCATCTTGGCGATATGCTTTTCCACTGCTTTGGGAGTTATGCCTATCCGTTCGGCGAGGGCAACTGCACTTAGTGAATTGTCGTGAGATAGCAGAGCGATGATTTTCTCCCTACTTAGAATTTGTTTTCTCCCTACTTTTTTGTTTTTCTCCCCACATTTTAGCAATAGAACAAAATGAAATCTGTTTTTCTTCCTTTACCTTCTTATATACTGGTATACTGATTGTAAAAGGTAAAGGAGTAAAACGGAGTTACAGGGAGTTATAAGGAGTTACAGGCCAATAGTTTTGTATATAAGAAGTAAAGTATTAAAAGTAGGTAAAGTAGTAAAGAATATAAAGACTTTACCTCCTTTACCTTCTTTACATACTAGTATACTGATTCTAAAAGTCTTGGCTTTTAACTCCCAGCCTGCGAAGCAGGCATAACTCCTTTTAACTTCCTTTGCCTCCTTTACCTCCTTTACCTCCTTGTATACTGGTATACTGATTGTAAAAGTCTTTTAACTCCCTTTACCTCCTCCAAAGAGGTTCGTTATACCATAATTTTGGAAATCCCATCGCTGCAACATCAACAATGGAGTATTCAGACAAGAGTACTTTCAAATTCTTTTTGAAGTCATTATTGGGACAAATTGTATCTAACAGATAAGCTATACAGCATAATTGAGCATATAGCTTTTCCTGTGATATGCCCTTATCTTGAATCCAAGGGTTTTGTAATTTCTTAGGTAGCTGTGGTTTCCATGGATATTTCCTATTCCATATACGGGCATGGTGTGCTATGCAATTACGCAGTACAGATAAACTTTTTATCCAACTTTCAAGATACAAGTGTTGTGGTAAACCAAGTTCTCTTGCAATCTGCTTTTTAAGGTTGTTATCTGATAAATTGCAATATAGCTTTGATAGCGTTCCAAAAGAAGACACTTCCAAAGTTTTCCAAGCTGGTGGATAGGGTGGGGTATCGTACTTGGCATAATGTTCTATTAAAAAATCTTCTTTAGAGCGTTTTAGTTCTTCTTCTATATTGGAGAGACATTTGGAAAAGATTGTTGTATTTGAGAACAATGATTCATCAGCAAACCAGAAGGCACCACAATTAGATGATACTATCTGAATAACTTTAGTGCGAAGAGCTATCTCAATGCTTTGTATAGCTGAAAAAATGAGAGTACGCAGATCTTTGTCAAAGTTATATAAGGTTACTACGTTTTCAAACTTACTCTTAGGCTTAAATACATGGTTCACCTTATCGCTTTCCATAGGTTTCCAATAATTAGCCAAACGAAAGTAACTGATAATTTTCAAGTATTCAACCGCCGCTTGCTCATCATCGAACAGAAGTCCCCTGTTTTTTAACATTGCTATTTGGTCGGAAATACTTGTGGGCAGCTTAGTATATGTTACCATAGGTATATAAAAAATAAGTTCCGCCCTGGTACGCATTGTAAAGAGGCGTGGCGGAAATTGTTAATGCAAAGATAATATTTTTTTCTGCTGTACTGCAAATATTTCGATATTTTTCTATCAAACAAGAAATTAGTACTTTTGCAATGAGCCTCAAATAGAAGTGAAATATACGAAGCAATTTGTATTTCAGCATGAGAAGTACAGATTCATCAACATAGTTGTCTATCAAGAGAAGGGATTTTTTTGCAGACCTGATTAGGTCTGTTGCAAACTTGTAAGCCTCAAAAATCTGTCCGTCAAAGAAGATACCTTCCACAGGCGGTAGAGAGGTGCGGACAAAGAAATCTATCTTATTGTTCAGTTCTTCCAGTTGCCGGTCATGATTGGCAAATTTAGAATCTATTTTGCTTTCAAGCTGGTTAATACGTTGATTTACAGAATACCCTTTTAAAAGATAATCCTTTAATACCTTATTAGCCCATCTTCTAAACTCAATACCTCTTCTCGATTTAACTCTGAAACCAACAGATATAACCATATCAAGATTATAATGCTCAGTCTGATAAACTTTACCATCAGCAGCAGTTGTCGCAAATTTTGCGACAACTGGAACATTATCCAGCTCTTCTTTAAGAGCATTATTGATATGTTTACCTATTGTCTTAACATCGCGGTCAAATAGTTCTGCAAGTTGCAAACGATTTAACCATACATTATCTCCATCGAACCGAACTTCTAATCTAAGAGATTTATCCGGCTGATACAATATGATTTCTCCTTGATTCATATATTCATTTTTTATGTTGTCCATCGAGTTACAGAAAGTAAAGGAGTTATAAGGAGTTAGAGGCCAATTGTTTTAGACTTAGTATACTGATTGTAAAAGTATTGGCTTTTAACTCCCAGCCTGCGAAGCAGGCATAACTCCTTTTAACTTCCTTTGCCTCCTTTACCTCCTCTACCTCCTTGTATACTTGTATACTAAGCTATTGGCTTTTAACTCCCAGCCTGCAAGGCAGGCATAACTCCCTGTAACTCCCTTTAACTCCTTCATTTTTCCCAGATTTTATGTATTCCCTTTCCCATCTGTATCCAGTTCTCCATCCAGGTGTGGTGATCCTGCATCCCCGTGCTGTACAGCAGCACCTTGAGGTATGAGCGTAGCGATACCATCTTTCCCGCGCGCATGCGTTGCAGCGTGCGGTTACCCATGTGCATTTCGGCACTCATTTCCCGGTATGTATACTGGCTCAGATAAATACGTATCAGGTGAATGAAAAAGCTCCTCAGTTTTCGTTCTCTCTCCATAGTATCATTGTTTTTTTTAGTTTCGCATGTATTACTTACCTGGAAGCTAAGAAGTTATAAGTTATCACTCCGCTTAGCTTCGTTAGAAGGTAAAGGAGTAAAAGGGAGTTACAGGGAGTTATAAGGAGTTACAGGCCAATAGTTTGGTATATAAGTAGGGAAAGGAGTAAGATGGAGTTATAAGGAGTTAGAGGCCAATTGTTTTAGACTTAGTATACTGATTGTAAAAGTATTGGCTTTTAACTCCCAGCCTGCGAAGCAGGCATAACTCCTTTTAACTTCCTTTACCTCCTTTACCTCCTTTACCTTCTTGTATACTTGTATACTAAGCTAAAAGTCTTGGCTTTTAACTCCTAGCCTGCGAAGCTGGCATAACTCCTTCTAACTCCCTTTTACTCCTTCAAGTTTCGCACTTGCGAAATTTGAGTTATTATCTTTTAGTTGTATGTATTTTATTAATTGCAGCAAATTTATGTTTAATTTTCTAATAATTCAAGCTTTTTGTTACAATTATTATTGAAACACTGTCTTGCGGAATCCTTTTATGTTTGTGGAACCCAAGGGGAGGAATAGTCCTCCTCTTAATTCCTAAAACATAAAATTTGTATGAAAATGACCAGAAATCTGTCATTCTTTCTGAATCTTTCATCCAAGATTCCGTCTACGGTAACTCTCGATGAGATATACCGTTACATCTCCGGAGGCTCCCTCCGTGAGCAGGTAGAGCGCATCCGTTATTTCCGCAGTCAGGGCCGTGATGCCGACGCCGACCGTGTGAAGCGTGCCATGCCCGCCTTTGCCGTGTCGCTCCAGTTCAGCGGAGGCCGGACCCGTTCGCATGCCACCGGATACACCTCCCTGGCGCTGGCCGATTTTGACAAGCTCCCGGCCGATACCGATTTCGATGCCATCAGCCTCAAGCTCAGCCGTGACCCCCATGTAGTGCTGGCCTACCGCACCAGTTCCTGGTACGGTCTGCGTGTGATTTACCTCACCGATGTTACCGATGTGAAACACCATCCGCAAGTCTTCGCGCAGGGCAATGCTTATTATGAGCAGCTCCTCGGTCTGAAAGCCGATACCCAATGCAAGGACGCCACCCGTCTGAGCCTGCTCTCACATGACCCCTCTGCCTGTTACAAGCCCGATGCCGTCCCCATGGCCATCAGCATACCACAGAAGGGACCCCTTCCCATGAACCGTCGCAAGCGTTACCACAGCGACTTTGCCGATGCCTATCCCACGGCCCTCAACAAGGTCCGCAACAGCGGAAAAGTTTACATTCCCGGCAGCCGCAACTCCTTTCTGTCGGCCCTGGTCTACGAGCTGAACAGGCTGGGAGTGGAGTCAGAGTCGGTGCTCACCGGTCTGTCAGAGCGTTATCCCGATTTTGAAAACACCGAGCTGGCCGGCATCGTCCGTTCGGTATATTCCGTTCACGAGGACGAGTTCGGCACCGTCCGTCTGCGCAAGTCCCCCAACCGTCAGACCGACATCCGCACGCTCGAGCAGTTCCTCGCCTCGGTAGCCCGTTTCCGTTACAACGTCATCACCGGTCAGCGCGAATACTGCTATGCGGGCAATACCCCTTTTGTCCCCCTGACCGACCGTGAAGAAAACTCTCTCTGGATTCAGGCCTGCAAGAACGGCATCAGCTGCCATCCCTCACACCTTCAGATGCTGCTCAATTCCGAGTTTGTGGCCCCCTTCAATTCCTTTATGCATTACCTCGATTCCCTTTCCGTATGGGACGGCACCGACCATATCGGCCGCCTGGCATCCACGGTCCATACCGGCAATGACGACTTCTTCCGTGAAGGTTTCCGCCGCTGGCTCGTAGGCATCATCGCCTCCCTGTGCGACAGTGACAAGGTAAACCAGATAATCCTCGTGTTTGTGGGCGCACAGGGCATCTACAAGTCCACCTTTTTCAACAACCTGCTTCCGCCCGAGTGGCGCCGATATTACAGCGTGCGCACCAGCAGCTCGCGCATGACCCGTGACGACCGCCTTGTTCTGGCCGAGAACGCCCTGGTCTGCCTGGAAGAGCTCGACGAGATGCGCCCCTCCGAGATGAACGAGCTGAAGGCCTGCATCACCCTGAAAGTCATCAAGGAGCGCGCCGCCTACGCCCGCAACAAGGAATACCGTCCACATATCGCCTCGTTCTGCGGCACGGGCAACAACCG
>OBKR01000845.1_pt1 | contig 30693 bp, 22 predicted proteins | sample 1518991 | NCBI WGS metagenome assembly OBKR01 (sample SAMEA2452117, study PRJEB22498) | human gut metagenome | biome: human feces; feature: human gut; material: feces | place: Australia | collected 2012
CAGTTCTGTAGCATGCTCTGCTTCCAGGGTCTTGGTCTCTCCCTTTTCTCCCGGCTCCCCTTTCAGCCATCCGAGGAAATCCTCTTCCGTCCCGGTATTTCCCGCGTCCAGCCAGATTTCATAGGCGAATTTCCCTTCCGAGCAAGAAGCAAAAAGCATCAAACACGACAACAACCCGCAAAGCAAGGCCATAAAAAATCCTTTTTTTCTTTTCATCCTTTTCCTCCCAAAGGCTTTTGCTTTTTTATAAAAACAAAAGCCCTGCTTTTTATGGCATAAGTATAGCACAAAACTCCTTAAAAATCAATCGCCTATTAAAAAATATATTTTAACTACTATCCGCAAAACAATGTTCGCGCGCAAGAACTGATGTCGGCATACTATCCCACGTTTCACGGATACATCGATGCAATTCAATTGCAACAAACCTTCTTCAGGCGGAAATTCCGGGCATAAACCGATACCGCATTCAAGATATTAGCCTGCCTTTCCGTAACAATCCCCCGCCAAAACCAAATTATTTTTGGTTTTTTCCCTTCATAAAAAGAACACAAGTCAAGCCAATCAAAGGCAGAAAATTCTATAATCCCCCTGCCATGTATGCAACTATCACCAAAATGCCCCTTTCGCTTGGTTGGATTTTCATTTTCAGGTGGCGCCAAAACAGAAACCGGTTTTATCCAAACCTTGAGACGAAAAATTTCTGTAATTGTCCCCTCATCTCGCAGATTAAAAGTTTTCACGATATCAAAAAGTTTGATTTCTGCATTACCGGAAATTACATCAAAAATTCAACTCTAGGCCCGATTCCCTGGAGCGAATCGAACTCTTTTCCCGGAAGACTTAACGCATTTTCAAAAAGTCCTTGAAGTCTTCCCGGCGTTGTTGGACCAAACGCTACGGAAAAAATCTTTGCTGTATGCTACACCATTGCCGTCTTCGGCGCTTGCGCTATTCGTCCGCAGAGTTTCGGCCAATAATCAATAACCGGCATGGTAGTATCCGCCCGATTGTAATTTAACAAATCAGCAGCCAAATACTCCTTTCGTTCGTAAAATAAAGCAATAATGGCAACGACCGCTTTCTTTACCGAAAAATATAGCTGACAATGAGAACAAGGGCTACCGACTGAAAAAGTAAACTCTTTCCATGTACAATCAGGAAAAATTCCGCACTTATTGGAAGAATGCCCACCCGATATATTGCTTTCTGTTCCGCCTTCCAGCTTTCCGCCGCTTCCGAACTTCGGAAGCGCTTCATCCAAACCCTTGATTTTGGAAAGAACCCTATCCGGCATTCTTCTGAAACAACATTCGAGTTCACGCATATAACCCCCGTCAATTTTGCAATACCTTAGCAATATTTGTTCCCTGTGCATGCAATTCCCCTTCGATTGCAACAATGGTTTCCTGTATAGGCAATTTGCCGGAATGATCCGTCAGGATTTCAGCAGTCTCTTGCGCCTTTGCCAGCAACGCAGCATACAACAAACAATAAGCGCCGGCATTACTACTCTTTTTCTGTTTGTTTTCATAATTTCCCTGTGATTGTATTAAATATAATTCATTTTAAAACTCTGTTATAAAAACTGTAAGCCACTTGTTATCCGGAGAATATATGAAATAGACAAATTTCGTTTTCAGCCAAAAGTAACTGCCTGAAAAAGTCGGAATATATTCTTCCGGGAACGGAGTTTCTGCCCAACTATGTACTGCACCATTAAAATAACTTTCAAATTCATTATTTTTTTCCCGGGAAAAATCATTCTCGTTTAACCATTCCAAAGGATCCGTTTTAAATTGAAATACTGCATATTGACGATCCAAGTCTTGAAAATAAGTTTGATAATACACGTAGACCAATTCCGAGTCGGTCGGAACCTCTATTTCGGAAGTACCTTTTATATACTCTCTTACATCCTTTTCAGTCCTTTCGCATCCGGCCAACAAAAACACACACAGCGCCATAAAAATTGCCGTCACGAACCGCAAAATTTCCTTGATTCCGCCAATTCCTTTCCTCACCGCAACATCAGCTTTTTGTTCGCGCTCCGACTCGCTTACTGTAATTAACCATTCCTTCAAACCTCCCATAATTTTTTAACAGAAAAAACTATATTACATTTTTTACGCCATCCGTTTATATGTTTGATTTGTTCAATATTTTTTCTTCCATTTGGCATATAAGTACGACAAAAAAATACGCACCTCTGAAAGCTTTTCTGGCTTTTGAGGTGCATACCGTCCTTTAATTTGTTTCGTTTACCAATAAAACGCCCTTGAAGCTTTTCAGTCTCTCACTGTTTTTAACTTTATTTTTCCAACACAATCGACATTCCGCCCATCTCAAACAAGATTGTTTTTCCATCGCACTCAACCGTCTCCGTCGAGTCTTCAAAAGTCAAAGCCAATTTACCGTTCTCATCCTTTTTCCATGTTCCTTCCTGTCTCGTTTCCTCAGTCAAAGCCAATCTACAGTTCTCATCCTTTTTCCATGTTCCTTCCTGTTTCGTTTCCTCCCACAACTTAGTTGTCATAATAGCGGTTCCGTCATCATTCAGCGTCAACACCACAAAATCTTCCGTCTATGTAATCATGCCCATAATTTCTTCGCCCGCTTCCACTTCAACAGTCATTCCTCTATCTTCATAGCGCCTACTTTTAAATGTATATCTTCCCGCCCAATCTTTTGAGTCTCCCCTATCAACAACACCGCACAACAAACCAACATCCAAACCAAAAGCCGGTTCAATAGTTTTTTTCTTTTTCATAATTTCCCCTTTTATCACTGTATTTATTTTATCATAAACAACAAATTTTGTCAACAGCTTTATTTATTTTTGTAATTTTTCGGATAAATACAATGATGAAAAGAACAAAGAAAGAGAATATACATATAAATTTCTTTTTCCGATTAAAATCAATATGAAAAGCCGATTGTACAGCAGAAGGATAATTTCCGCTCTCCGCGAAATTATGACGCCTCTGTTTGGCTATATTGCACCGGATGAAAAAGACAGCCACGATTCAGAACGGACAGTCTTTCATCTCGCCCCTGAATAATCCGTCCTCCTGTGTTTGATTTCAGCACGTTCCGAATGATATTACCTCCATGAAGAGCGCATTTTACAATGAATTGGAGCGACAAACGAAACTCTTCCCTTTGTTGCAATCAAAATAAGAGGCAAGGTATGTAAAAGTCGCCTTCAGAGTGCGTTTATTCTTTCGATAAATCCCCTCACAAAAATCAGCCGAATCCAAGGCATTTTCCAAATTACAGAAAATTCTTCCCGAAATATTGACCCGACAAAAATTTTTGTCCCCACAAAAAACGAAAAAAATCCGTTCTGAAATTCAGCAAAAAGGACTTTGAGAAAATGACAAACAAGTATCGCAACATCTTCGCTTTCGGCAATAAAATCGTCTCTTACCGACAAAAGAAAAACGGCGTTTATGAAGCCCGCTGCCACCACAACGGCGTCGATGTCGAAATCTCCTCCAAAGCCCTCAACGTCCTCAAACAAAAATTCATTTCCGCTCTCAACAATCTCGCCGCTACGGGCAGTGTCAAGGACAGGTCCTACACTGTTTTTCTTTTAATGTTTTTCCTGTTTCCCTCGTGAAATTTGTTTTATTCATTTAAACTATTTTAATTGGCATTTAATGACCGGCAATGGAAACTATAAGCATAAAATTTTGGATGTCATAGAAAAAATATACGTTACTGTTTGTCTCCAACCAAAGATAATCCTTTTCAAATTCAGGGAAAAACTCATCCGGGATTTCTTCTGTTTCAACCGGCAGAAATGCCAAAGAAGACATAAAATACATTTCAAAATTCTCTTCTCGTCCTTCTGAAAAAGTATTTTCTTTTAACCAGTTTGTTGGTTCATTCTCAAACTTAAATACCGTATATTGAGCCCTTCTTCCGTTCTTGAATGCAGCATCATCACGGCTATGATACACTATTTCCGAGTCAATAGGAACCTCAATCTCAGTAAGGTCCTCTATACGTTCTCTTGCATACTTATACTCATTCCTGTTTGTACATGCTTTTAACCCAAATACACTTAACAGCATAACAGTTACGAGTCCGAAATAAATAATTTTTTTTCTCATATCCTTTTAATTCCCTGATATAATTGTTATACTTTTGGGTACAATAATCCTATTTCAACAAATTTCTTGGGCTTTTTCTCTGCAAAATTAACGAACGATTTTTAAAACATAAAAAATTGCCGCCGCACAAAACAGCACATAGAAAACGAAAGTATTAACACTACCGCCTCTTTGGGGAATTTTTAACCTCCATTTTTTCACTCAAATCTTAATTTTTATAAATAAATTCAGCTGTTTCAATATCCGACTTAGCCAAAGTTACAATAATCCATTTAGACAAAGGTATCGATGCATCTGGCGGATGGTTTTCAGATTGCACCGCGCTGTATTCAATTGACAATTTTTTTCATTTATGGAGATATTTTCTATCTCATAAGAGCTCCCTGACGCTGTTTTAAAACAATACATTACCATTGTTGTATTTTCAAAATCTATATTAGCGGGAAATTCTTGTAATACTATTTCGTACTCCTCTTCAGTCTGTAAAATTTTTGTAAGGGAAAACGGGTAATTGTTATCCCCGATATAATCATGTATAGTTGATGAATACGAGCCATAAGTAAGATTAGACTCATAAAAAGCATCTTTTAACCACTCCCTGTTTTGATGAACATTTCCGTATATTATGGCATTATATAGAAGCGTTGTATTTTAGCTGCCTGAAAGCATTATCAAGGACATAAAAACTACAAGCGGCCATAAGTTTTTCATCATTATTCCTCTCCTGCTCTTGCACAAATTAAACATCGAATTTTTCATGACAAACCACTTTTATTTTCATTTTTTAATGAAAGACTGACCCATCGGATTTATCCCCCTTGATATTGCCGGCAAAGTTCAATGTCATCAGAATAAATGAGATAAAATTCCTTTCAGCTTTCATTTTTTACCCCTTATCAGATTTACAGTCCCTAATTTTTTATTCGATAACCCTTAATAAAATTAATGTTATCCTTTTTGATACATCGTCATATATAACTTCATAATTTTCTTCATCACAACTTTCAAAATATACTCTGTTATCTTTTTCCACAATTTTAGCTTGATAAATAACCATACCACTTGTCTATCTTTGCGCTTCATTACCCTTCTATTTCCCAGCAAAACAAAGTATATAAATCAAAGCCCCCCTCATATAATATGTACACCGTTTTCAATAATAGGAGCGTCAGGATAAGGATAATAACCAAATGGAATAAACCCAGAGTTTTTAAAAACAACTAAAAGATAAAACACTTAAAATCAGCAGCTTTATTATATTTTTCATAACAACTCCAATAAGAAGAAATCGTAGTTTTTCACGTCTCTCTCCAAGGACAAGTAAAAATGCCTCCTTTCACCCTCTCCCTGCCCGCTTAACTTCTACCCATATACATATATTACTGAATCTTTTATCGTTTGTCAATATAAAACGCAAATTTTTTGTTATACGAACAATCTTTGTTCTATAATCTGACCATACCAAATTCTTCTTACAAGCATTAGCAACGATTTTCATAAATGATTTTATAGCAAGCAGTCCCAAAACTGGTTCAATTGGATTCGTATATAATCACAAATTAAAACTTTTTAAACCGAACACATAACAGTTTGACAATTATATTATTTGAGAGGTTGCGCCGAAAAACATAAAGCCTGAACAACGGCAAAAGGCGGAGTCCATACGGGCTTCGCCTTTCTTAGCTTTTGTATAATTTATCTAATAATAAGAATAATCCGAACGTCTTACGAATTACGAAGGAGTTTGAATTATTCCAAAGTGACTGGGGATATAGAACCTAAAACGAACTTTTGATCCCGTCCTATTTTACATACTGTTCCATAACCCTTACAGGTATAAAAATCTCCAAAGAAAAATTCTACCGTCAAAAATTAAGTTCATTATCTTATTCATAAATCGGATACAAATTCAGATCGTCAATTTCCACGCAGATATCAAATGTGCCCGGAAGTTCCCAGCCGATATTCATCCCACCGATATACAAATCCTCAAAAGCCGTATTCGTCAGATATCCTCTGCTCTGCGCCAACTGAAAAGCAGCTTTGATTTGACTCAGTACGTTATATTCCACCGAAACGAAACTTCCCGGAATTACTTGCTTTTCCAAAAATTCACTTGATGCGGGCAGATAAATAAACATACCCGTATTCACATCTTTCCCTCCGTCTTCATCGGCATAGAACCCCGGAAAAGTATATCGCGAATCATATAACTGCAATCCGAACCAAATGTATTTTCCGAAATCCTCACTTTCGGTGTTTCGGTTCTGAACGGTAATATACCAAAGCAGCTGCGCCGCATGCAACGCCGGATTTACCGGTCCCCGCATATGATTTTCCATTTTTGTGATACGAAAATCCACATTCATAAACAACGCAGCAAGCGTATCCACCTTCAAATGATGCTGAAAATCAAACTCCTGATTCAGCAACAGACAAGGCCACGGCTGATTGGCAACCCGGTCGGCCTCATATTCAGCGGAAGCGTTCATCAACAGTCCCAGGGTATTGCTTCCCCTCCGGATAAATACCTGCTTGGAATCATCTCCCCAAAGGTATAAATCATCCTGAATAATTCTGTACCCGTCTGTCAAATCGTTCACGCTGTTCCATTGCGCCAACGTCCATTCCGGTACAGAGGGAGTATCATCAGCGCTCAAAATTCCGTTAATCGTACCGTTCCCTTCTTCCGTGGTATAAACATTGAAGCCTTCCGAATAATCGTCATCCAAATAAGCGTTCTGCGTATCGACGGAATAGGTAAGCCCGAGATTACTGAAATAACAGCCCGTTTTATAGCTTCCCGGCATGGACTGAATGATGGAAAATTCGCCGATGCACATATCTGACCAGTTGCTGTTTTGCAGATAATTTTTTGCCTTTGCTTCCGCAAAAACCTCATAAATTCTTTCGGTAATATCCAAATTCACCGAATAGGATACGTTAGGCGTTACCGCTGAGGACAAAAACTCGTTCGCCGCCAGATTCCTGATATATTTTTTCCCGACGGAGTCACAAGCGCCGTTGTCGTAAGCAGGAGCAGAACCATACCGGGCATCGAATAACGGCAAGACAAAAAGATAATAATCTCCGTATCCGGCCGACTCCGGATTTCCGTTTTTCACCGTCAGCGAAATCTGAAGTTGTGCGGTGTGTATATTCTCATTATAACCAGCCGTATTCAGATTCTGATATTCCGCAATAAAAAAATCCGTAGTCAGCATCAGCTCTGAAATTTTGGAAACAGGGATATCATTTTTGATCGATTGTCTCAAAGAAGCCGCCACAATCGGCTGAACCTCCGTCCTCGGCGCAGAATAATCATAAGACGAATCCATATACAGGTACACCGATTTTCCCGCCGGATCAATCGCCAGCCTTTTTTCCCCGGAAGCATAATATACCGTTGAGGTCCCACTGGTATAATAATCGGACGGCGAAAGGCAATAAGAGCTGTTATTCTGATCATACACCCAATACCCCACCGCCAAATTTGTGCCTAACGTTCCCTGACCGACTCCATCCACCGCCGTCGCAAAGGCCGATTGAAATCCCGTGTCTTTCAACAATGCCTGACGAATACTCTGCGTCTCGGCTGCCGCAGGCACAGCGGGAGCCGAAACCGCAGCGGCCAACGCACCGGCAAGAATCATTGCTGTTTTTTTGATCATCTTTATCCTCCTTATCATTTTCACTGGTCCCACTGCGCGTTCGTTTATGCAATGAGCAGGGAAAGAATATTCATTGTGTACACCGATGCCAAAAAATCGTTCGGATGGTTGACATTGTTTCCCGTCATATCGGCATAACGCTTTCCGTTTTCCAGCATATCCATATGCATCTGGCCGATATTGATTGTAACCGTTCCCGCATTTTCTTCGGAAAGTTCTTTCAGTTCATTGAAATATTCAATTTGTCCTTTGGACTGATTATAGGCTTTCGGATTGGCGATCATCGTTCCGAGCAAAATAAATTCACACTCGGGATTTCTCTGCCTGATCACCGTCATAATCCTCTGCATATACAATTTATACGTCTTTCTGCTAATGCCGTTTGACGCATCATTCATACCGAATCCGAGCACAACGAGATCGGGCTTATATTCCGGCATTTCTTTCAGTGTGCCGGAAATTCCGGTCTGAAAAATCTGCTCGCCGCCAACCCAGCCGACTGTTTCAGAACTCTTGATCGCATCCTCGCTCGTCCAACCGCCCACAGCCTTATTCAGCAATTCCACTTTCCCGCCATATTGTTGTTCCAGCCCCTGTCGAACGGATTCCGGCCAACTGTCCGCATAGGGATAAACGTTCAGATATCCCGTCGAATTGGCTCCCGTTGAAATGGAATCGCCGTAAACGAACAGATTCAACGTCTCTTTGTTTTTCAGTTTTTCCACTGTTTTCGACAGCGTATCGCCGGCATAAACAGGGACCTGCCCCGTCCATTTTCCCGCATGCGTATAGGTTACATAAATCTGCCTTTCGATAAAACCCGTCCCTTCCGTAAAAGGCAAATGCAATCCGGCATCGGTGCTGGGGATCTGCGAATAATCAAAACCGTCCAGTTTTTCTTCTCCCGATAACTCTTTATCCGTCATAAACGGAAGCGTATCTCTGACCGCAGAAATCGTATTTCCGTCAATCGTGAAATCCACGCCTTCCTGATACTCGATTGCACGCGCGCCCGCAAGATCGTAAGAGACCACACTTTCAATTTTTTCCGGAGCAAAAAGAAGTTTTCCCTTCGGAACGCCTCCGTTTTCACTGACGAGAAGAACACTCTCTCCCACTACATTTTCACTTTTCCAGAATGGAATCATATAATCCTCCGTATTCCACTTGCTTTCTGTCTGCCCCGAACCCTCGCTGTTCAGCGAGTCTCCGACGGAATTTGTTCCACCACATCCTGCAAGCAAAAACAACAAAAAGCCGGCCAATAAGACGCTTAACTTTTTTTTCATGCTCCACCTCAGAGTTTTACTCTCAAATTTTTTCCGAACTTATACCGCGCGCCGTTATACTTGACTAAAATCTCTTTGGCATCCTCCGACTGAAAAAACAACTGTTCGCGATCCAATTCGGCTTTTATAGATTTCCCGTGATAGAAGAACCGCAATTTCACTTTTTTCCAAAAAGGAATCGGATGCGGACAGACCGTCAATTCCCGTTCATCCGCCGTTATTCCGAATACGCCGCGGAATAGGCTCAGCCATGCCCCCGCCAGACACCCCGAATGCACCCCCTGATAGGCGCACTTGTGCAGATCTTTAATGTCTATTTTCGTACTGTCGGAAAAGTATTCCAGAAATGACAGCGGACGATCCGCCAAAGCGGAACAAACCGCATGAACGGGAAAGGTAAGGGAAGAAGAAGATTCGCACATCTTCTCATAATAATCCCAATTTGCGGCATAATCGGCCCCCGGTATCTCCAGATTCAGATAGGAAAAGAGCAACATGACGTCAGGTTGCTTGATCACCTGACTTCTGTGATACAACCCTGCCTGCTTCATCTGAAAATTGGTGCCGCTGCCGTTACCCTCTACTTCCAGTTCTCGGCTGAGCGAAAAGTACCCGTCAAACTGCGGGATCAATCCCGTCTCCTCCAAAGGCAGATACATCTTTTCGGAAATATTTTCAATCTGTTGCAATTCTTCGCCTGTAATGCCGCTTTTTTGCCTCGCCGCCGTAAAATCATATTCCCGGTCGTATTCGCAGATTTTTTTCAGAATAAACGCCGTTTCATAATTGGTATAAGCATCATTGTTTACATAAGGATGATGTTCATCCGTTCCGGTCACATCCAGAATTTCATAGCGGCCGTTTCTGTAAGTAACCCTATCAATCCAGTATTTTCCGATTTCATACAGCATTTCCATGCCGTAACGGCGCATAAAATCCAGATCTCCGGTATTACGAAAATAATCGACGATGCCGAATGCCACATCTGAATTGATATGGATTTGCAAAAATGGATGCCTCGCATAGATCCAGACATGTTCGCTCCCTTCCACGGAGGAAACAAACGCATACCTGGCCCCCCGGCGCCCCTCTTTCTTCGCATTTGCTCTCGAATCGTCAAGCATCCGGTACCGATACATCAATAAATTTTTTGCCTCTTCCGGATAGGCGTGCGTAAAAATGGGCATCTGATAAATATCCGAATCCCACCAGACAAACTGATTGTATTTTTCTCCCGTCAGCCCCTTGGCGGAAATTCCATGTACGGAATCCATATCGTTTGCGGAAATAATCGTATGATAATTGGCGAACCGCAACGCCGCATCGCTCTCCGCATCGCCGATGATTTCAACGTCAAATTTCTGACGAACCCTATCATACGCCGCACAATGCTGCTCATAAGCCGCCGCATAAGAAAAGTTTTCCCCGAAACAGTGATCAAACTCCGTTTCGGATATATCCACGTCCCTTTCCGTATACAGACAAACCTCTTTTTCCGCCACATATTTCTCAGCCTGAGGATACCGGCAGCGCGTATAAACCAAATCCTCGGTTTCACCCGGCTCGCCGCCGCAAACTTGGCCGTCCGCCTGAAACAAACTGTTTACGATAATTTTTCCCCGAAAATCGTATTTTTTCCCGGAAGAAAAGGAGACCGAAACTCCTCCATCCCGTTTTTCTTTCCGGAAACCGAGCAGGATTTTTTGTCCGTTGGTCCTCACCGCAGTATCAATTCCGCAAATTACTTCCACCGGCAAATTATGATTCACGGGAATCGCCGTCGCCCGCTGATAATACTTATGTTTTTCCGCATAAGAAGCAAACCGTTCAAAGACAAATTCGGTGATGTTTCCCTCCGGATCCTTCCAGGTTACCCGGCGCGTCAGCACACCGTCACGGGTGTCCAGAGTACGGTTCCAAGACATCAGCTCTCCGTCCCAAGGATAAAAAAAACTGCCGCCTATTCTGAATCTTATCAGGAGAAAATCCGGCAGATTGATGCAGGAAACCTGTCTGTCGAAATGTTTCAGCCGTTCTTCATCGATATAATATTTTTTCATGTAAATATTATCGCAGAACGGCTCGACAATTTCAATGATTTCATCAATATAACCGCGGATAAAAGCTCCCTGAATTTTTGTCGAACCGAACTCTTCCAGACTTCCCCGGACGCCCATATATCCGTTTCCGGTCGTCATAAGAGAAGCCGTTTTCGGCTCTTCCGCCAAATCGTATCTGACCTCTTCCGGATTTCCGTTTTCAGTGAATTTAATCATATTCTTTCCCTATAAATCTGGCAGCCCCGCGCCGAAGCGGGAGCTGCCAGCCCTGCCTTAAACTTTTCCAGCGCTATCGATTATTCTTTTCTGCGCTTCGCCGTCACCAGAGCTCCGCCCAAAAGCAGACAGACAATTCCCGCCGCCGTCGCGCCGATAACGCTTCCGCAACCGCCTTTCCCGGAGTCACTGCCGGTATTCCCGCCGGACGTAACAGAATCGGCAGAATCTGAAGTCCCGGAAGAAGAATCAGTGGGTTCACTCGGCTCCTCCGATCCGCTCTGATTTTCAGCCACCAGTGTCGCAGCCGCCTGACCATTGATCTTGCTGATCGTGATGTATCCGGTGTTGAGATCTTTATCGCAATATCCCATATTGAAGTAGCCGTAACCGTCTACCAGGTACGTTTCAAGAACTTCAATGTCCATGGAGCACAACAGCCCTTCTTCACCCTCTCCCATTGTAACATAACAATTGTAAACGCCATTTCCGGCATCCTTTTCAAAGCGTACTTTGATGAGGGTTCCCACCGTACCGACATTGACGGAAGGCCATCCGCCCGCCGGGCAATTGCCATAGAGTTTGGGATAGCCCATCTGGAATTCCGTAGAATCCGTTTTGGGAATGATCAACGTGGTAATCCCCGTAGAAGCGGAAAATTCATCCGTATCGGAAATATGCATCACATCGAGTTCCGAGAAGAAATGCAAGCCGATCCAAACATTCGCGCCAGTAGGCCCCGTATAAGTAAATTCGACCGAAAATCCGTCCAGCTGGAATTTGTCTCGGAACGAAAACCCCACATCGGTAGAAGGATCGTCGTTATAATAATCTGCCGCAGAAACGTCTATGCCACCGTCATCGTTTGCCTTGACGAATGTAACATTGTAAATATCCCAGGACTTAGCCAAATCTCCGGCATAATTCTTGAGCGCTGCACTGAGTTTTTCCGCCGCAGCATTGACCCGAGCCTCGTAAGAATCAGTGTTGGCAGCAAGAGCATCGCTGAGAACAATTTTATTTTTAAGGTCGCCCGCCGCAACAATTTTTTCATCCGTAGACAAATCTTTTACCGCTTCTTCGAACGCTTCGATATCTGCCAGCACAAGCGCGTCTTTTGCGGAAGAAAGCGTGTTCCTCGCGTTCGTATAAGCAGTCTTCACCTCTGTGGCATATTCGGAATAATCGGAAGCATCGATCAGATCATTCAAAGCATCCAGGTCGACCGCCTGTTTGAGAAGTTCCGCCGCCTCGGTTTTTTCTTTCGTCTCCAGGCCCGCGTTTACCTTTTCCACAAAAACTTCTACGTTTGCGGCAATAGTCACCATCTGTGAAAGAGATTCGTTCTCTCCGATAGCCGCCTCCACCGCTTCGTCAATCGGGGCGAGATCCCGGGACAAAATCGTTTTTTCACGATTTCTGAATCCGGCTTCTGAAATAGTCGCCCCATAGGTCACCGAATATTTTTTTACGTTTACCAGCTCTTCCACCGAACTGGAAGAAGAAATCGAACTGTAATCCACAGCGGCAATCCCTTCCGCCAGGCCGTCGTAAGTATCTTTCGTTTCTTCCAGATAAGCGTCTCTGTAAGAATCGGAATAGCTGTGTACGGTTACAGTCGTCGTTCCGTCCCAGCCGCCGAATACTTCGTCCAGCGCTCTGTTGGCCCCAAATCTTCCCTGGAGATAGGTTTCATCAAACTCCATCACATGCTCTTCGCCATTGATTTTCAGGCTCATGGACACCCCGCCTTCGGCATTCAATTTGGTGCAGACGATCTCAAAATGCACATTCTCCACAGATTCCACCGGGTAGCTGTACTCGTAATTATCGTGACTCAGCCCGACCAAAACAACCGGTTGCGTTTTACTTCCGTCCTCGTTGGTCTGCGCATTTTTCAAACAAATTGCGATTGATTCGTTGGCAAGATAACCCGAAGCGCTGGTCGCAAAAGCAAAAAATCCGAGCACTTCCGTAGTCATCGTATAATCAATTTTCGCGGTATAAATATCCGTTCCGGTTCCGTTGACATCTTTGCCGTTGATCATTCTGTGACCATAAGCCGTGTTCGGCAGAGTAATCACCGTCTCCCCTTCATCGTTGAGAACGGAGCTCATTGCAGCGCCCCCGAACCAATAATCGACAAAATCAGTCGTGGTTCCGTCGTTGGTCACCACGCCTTCCGCCACGGCAGAAGTACCGGAAACAGTTACGCCTGCGACCACGGAAAAGGCAAACGCAAACGACAATGTTGCCAGGCCAACTTGTTTTGTTGCTTTTTTCATCATTTCTTACCATCCTTTATATAAATATTTAAGTTGCTTATCATTACCTCGACGTCAAACGTTCCGGTAACCTCAAACCCAAGATTCATATTTCCGATACACATATCCTTCCAATCGGAATTTTTGAGATAGTTGTTTGCCTTGGCCGCTTCAAATCCCTCTTTGATCCAGCGATAAACAGAAACGGAAAGCGATTGAGAATTTCCAACCACAACAGGACTCGAAAGAAACTCCCTTGCCCCCACGATATTGATGAATTTTCCGGTATTTTCCTCTTTTCCCCCGTCTGCCGCTCTGAACTGCGGAGGATACTCGTATCTCGGATAATCCCAGAACGGAAGTCCGAACCAGAAGAAATCGCCATACCCCACCGAATTCCGATTCCGGTTCTGAATTGCGAGAAACCATTGAAGCTGTGCCGTATGCAACATGGTTCTTTCTTTCGGATTCATATGATCCGCAAAGCGGGAAACTGTAAAATCTATCTGCATTTCCGCTTCTTCCAGTTCCGTAAGCCAATAATTCTCTTCAAATTCCTGCTCGATAAGCAAATGAGGCCACCCCTCACCTTCTCTCCGCGGATGAAGATATTCTTTTCCCGCTGAAAGCGAAAGCACGATTCTACCCTGGCCCTTCCGTACGCGAACGCATTTTGTCTCGTCCGCGTATTCATAAGAAGCATCATCCAGCACCCGTTCTCTGCCGTTGGCGAGATTGTACCGACTGCACCATTGCGCAATTTTCCATACGGGAGACTTTACCGTCGTGCCTCCGAAATCCAATTTTTTGACCGGTTCCCGTGTAATCAGTCCGTCCGTATGACACACCCAAAAGCCGTCGCAAAAGTGATTATCCCTTAAAATCTGTTTCATTTCAAAGCCCCGCATAAAGATTCAAAGTGGTAATTTCCGCTGCGATATCATAAATTCCCGTCACTTCAAAACCGAAGTTTCCCGAACAGAGTTCAAGGTCCTCCCACTTTGTATTCACCAGAAAACGCGCATCCTGCGCAGATTTGAAAGCGTCCTTCATTCTCGGCAACATATCAAAATTGATATGCTGTTCTTCCCCGAGACGAGTAGGCGTTTCACAATAAACCGATGAAATGGGCTGATAGATATACGCACCCGTATTGATTTCCTTTCCGCTGTCCTGCGAAGCGTACGCGGGCACGATCTCATATCTGGCGTCGAACAGATTGAGTCCGAACCAAATATAACTGCCGTAATCTTCACTCTGTGCATTGTTATTGCGCAACGTACAATAGAAAACAAACTGAGCCGAATGTAAATTTTTATCTATCTCGGACGGAGACGAGTAACCGTCTGACAATTTTGTCAGCATAAAATCCATTTCAAAGCGAACCGATTTCAGCTCGGAAAGCGCACAGTTTTCCGTCATACTGTATTCCAGCAATATATGCGGCCACGGTTCGTTTTCTTTCCGGTTGGAAGTGTATTCTTCCGTCCCCAGAAGCCGCATTCCGATGGCCCCTGTTTCCGTATCTACGGACAATTTCTTGGACGCATCGATAAACGTGTGCTTGGTGCCGTTCACCGTGTGCGTTGCATTCATAATATTGTAAGAATCATACAGTTCCTGATCATCCTTGTGATAATATCCGCAATACCACTGACCTATATTCCAGAGCGGCGCCGCTGTGTCGTTTTCATCAAGGCGAAGCTGTCCGATCGGCGTGGCAATTCCGTCAGTTTGGGATTTCACATTGAAACCGTGCTGAAACGTTCTGTCGGCAATCAGCTGAGTTTCCACAATTTCTTCGGAATCCGAACTCACCGAGGATTGCAAACTGTCCGAACTTCCGGATTCTCCCGGAACGGAAGCCGAAGGCTCCCCGCCTCCGCCACAGGCTGCTGCGGGAAACAACAGCAAAGAAGCCAAAAACAAACCGAGTATCCTTTTTCTCATATTGTTCCTCCTTACATTTTGAACGCACCGCTGGTAATGCCAGCTATAAATTGTTTAGAAGTAAAAGAAAAGATGATGAGCAACGGCGCACTGACGATAACGTAACCCGCCAAAGGCACCGCATAACTATGCGTAGTATTGTAGTAATTCGTTGTAAACGAAGTCATTGCAATCGTGATTGTCTGCAATTCATCCCTACGGAGAATCAACTGCGGCCAGATAAGATCGTTCCAAGAATTCAGAAAGCTCGTAAGTCCCAATGTCGCGAGAATGGGAAGCGACAAAGGCAACGCAATCGAGAAAAATTTGGTCATGGAATTGGCGCCGTCCAGATCCGCCGCTTCAAACAGACCGCCCGGCAATCCATTGAAAAACGTCTTTAACAACAAGGTCCCCATTGGAATGGAACCCGCAATCGTCGGCAAAATCACCCCCAACCGTGTATTGATCAGACCGAAATCCTTTACCATACAATACTGCGGAATCAAGGTGAGCACACCCGGGACCATCATCAGAGCCAGCACCGCCATGAACAAGGCATTTTTCCCCGGAAACTCGTATCTCGTAAAGCCGAACGCCATGCAGGAACAAACCAGAAGAATCCCCGCCGTATTGACAATTGCCAAAAGAAAAGTGTTTGAAATGTAGCCGCTAACATATTTCCAAGCCAGGGAATAATTGGACCAATGAAACGGAAAAGTGAGCGCGAAGCCGTGGTGTATTTCCTGATCAATCGTCTTTACGCTCTTGATCAACATCAGAAAAATCGGATACAGACACATGAACAGCAAGATAAGAATGACAACATTGGCAACAATCTGCCCTGCCGAAATTTTTTTCTTCGTCATATTACATTACATCCTCCGATGTTTTCAGTTTGTTGACGAGAAGAGTCAACGCAAAAATGATGACAAACATGACTATTCCGCAGGCGCAGGCATATCCGAAACGGGTATTGTTGAATGCCTGCCAATAGATATAGTATCCCGGCACCATACTCTTATAAAACGGACCTCCCTTTGTAAACAGCAACTGCATATTGTAGTTCTGCAATCCGCCGATAAACCCGAGAATGAGGAAGTACCGGATCTGTCCCAGGAGAAAAGGAAAATCAATATTGATAATCCTTTTCCAGATTGTAATCCCGTCCAGCTTGGATGCCTCAATGATCTCCGTCGGAATATTCTGCAACCCCGCCAGATAGATCAGGAAAGAAGTTCCCGCCACCCAGGGGAAGTTGGTCAGAATCAGACTGATCAGAACGGTATTTTCCCCCGCGTACCAGGCAAGCGGCTCTTTGATTAGCCCCAGCCCCAGCAAAATTGCATTCATCAGACCATCCTCATCGACGGCGAAGATAATTTTGTTCCAGAGCAGCATCGTGACAATTCCCGGAACAAGGCAAGGCAAAACAAACAAAAAACGATAAGCGCCGCCCAGCTTTTGCCCTTTGAGATTAAACAATAATTCTGCAAGAAGAATGGTCGCCACATTTCCCACGACAATTCCCGAACAAGTCAGGAGAAGCGCAGTTTTTATCGAATTGAGAAAAATTTCATCCTTAAAAAGTTCCTTGAAATTGGCCAACCCGATAAATTCCGCCCTGCTCGCGTTCCAATCCGTCAGGGAATAGTAAAAGGAGGATACCGGCGGATAGTAGCTGAATATCAAAAGTAAAACAAACCCTGGCAAAATCCACAGCAACCCGCCGAATTGACTCCACTTTTTCCTTATTTTCTTTTTATCGTCTGTCACTTCCATTGATCAACCGTCCATCCGTTGTCTTTCATCGCTTTTTCAACAGCCGTTTCCGTGGCTGTAGCCATCGTATCCAAAGCCTCGTCAATATCCAGTTTTCCGATTTCATAGGCCTGCACGGTGTTCAGGAATGTGTCATAGTAAAGTTTTCCAAAGTCGTTCCAGGTGCAATATGTGTTCCAGTCGTAACGGTCAGGATCTTCGCAATCCTCCTTATAAATGTCTACCAACGGCTGGAAAAGCTCGTTGATTTCCGCTTCCGAAGAAATGGGAAGCCCGAGCCCCAGATCATTGATGAGACGGTTATTGTTCTGCGGTGCCGTAAGGAACTTCAAAAAGTCCACACAAGCCTCCACCGTTTCCTGTCCGTCCCGCGTAGCGGCATTCGTCACGAAATAACCGGTGCAAAGCCCCGCAGTCCCGCGATATACCCCGCTTCCGCCATACTGAGAATCCTCTTCGGTCAGAGTCGGAAAGCCAAACACCCCAACTTCAAAACCTTTCGTCTGGTCGTTGGCCGCCTGCGCCATGTACCCGCCCGTCGCTTCAATCATCGCCACGTCGCCCTTCAGGAACTCCTCCAATGCGTCGTAAGAAGTCCAGGCGTTGGGATAATACTTCGTCTTTTCCTTCATCAGGCGGAAATACTCTCTGTACCGTTTTTCCGCTTCGGTCTTGGGCGTACTGCTGATTCCCCAGCTCCCGTTTTTATAAGCCTTCACAATCTCTTCCAGGCTGATAAATCCGTCCTCCTGAATGGTATCGTATTCGGGGAATAAATCGGCAAAAACAGAAACTTCCAAGGCAATATCATACCATGTATAAATGGGAAAATAAGGATTTTTTCCCAATTTTTCGGAAATGGTCTTCTGCGTATCCAATAACTGTCCGAACGTCTCGGGAATGATGATATTTCCGCTTTCATCCACCAGCCCTGCCGCCTCAAACATATCTTTGTTATAAAGAATTCCTATGGGAATTTTTTCCAAACAAATATTGTAATATTTTCCGTCCGAAGCACTTGTCGCCAGAAGTTCTTTTTCGTTGTAAATATCCGACCATTTCTCACTTCCTGGAGTGCCCGGTTCGCAATACTCATTGGGCTCATTGAGATATTCCGTCAGATCGATGATCCAGCCGTTTTTTGCATCCGACAAAACATCCGGAGAAATCTGATACAGCAAATGCGGCGCTTCTTCTGCCGTCAGAAGAGAAACAATGGACTCCCGGTCACTGTTGAGAGAGGTTTTATTGATAATAATCGTCACATCGGGATGTTCCGCCATATATTCGTCGGCAAGTTTTTCCAACGTATTGTAAGGATAGGGGTTTTCCGGAGTCTGCTCCATAGAGGCAGTCGTATTGAAATTTCCGTTCGCCCCGCCGCCGTCCACATAAATGACAATGCCGTTGTTTTTCCCGCACGCAGAAAGACTTGCCATCGTCTGAACGGCCAATGCCGTCGCCATCAACATACCTATGATTCTGTTTTTTCTCATCATGATAGCCTCCTTGTTTGTCGCTATTATAACGCCGATTGAACAGCTTATCAATACTCCTTTCCTTTTTTTATGAAATTAAATGTATTTTTTAATACATATTATTTCACTCTTTCCAACTCTTTTTGATTATAATGCTTGAAGCACCACCAAAGATATGTTATAATAAATACAGCTTTAAAGCCGAGGAAAATGTATCATGTATATATCCCGCACCCCCCTGTACCATCAGATTGAAGAATATCTTCTCCGACTGATCGCCACAAATCTTCAAAACGGAACCTGCGATTTTCCTTCCGAGATTTCTGTTTCCCTGCAATTCGGAGTCAGCAGGGTCACTGCGCGAAGAGCAATCATCACATTGACCGAACAAGGTTTTCTGATCCGAAAAAAAGGCTCCGGCACGCAGATCAATCAAAAGCTGGACGAAAATCAACTTTCCGCACTGGAAAAATACGCGGAAGTTCCCTCAAACGCCGAAAAAAATAAAACCCGGAAGACGGTGGCGGTGATTCTTCCGGATCTGAAAAGTAAATACATGATTGAAATTTTAGACGGAATACAGAGCCTGGCAATCCGGAGCGAATGGGACGTTCTTGTTGCCATATCGAATTACGACCAGGAGCTGGAAGCCTCTCTTATTCGAAAATTTCTCTCCTACTGCAACGGCCTGATCATTTTCCCCGTCAATAAAAACACTTATAACAAAGAAATTCTGAGGCTCTCACTGAAAAATTATCCGTTGGTGGTGATCGACAATCTCCTGCACGGAGTGGAAGTCAGCTCCATTTCGTCCGACAACAAAAATACCGCCTATAAAGTGACAAAACATTTTATACGACAAGGAAAAACAAATATCGGAATTATTTCTCAGCCCTTTGAATCGGCATTTTCTCTTCAGGAGCGTTATCGCGGATACCGTGATGCCTTGGGCGAAAACAATATTTCCGTCAATAAAAATCTGATTCTGAATTCTTTGGAACACTATGACGACAACGCGGAAAAAATCATAAAGGATTTTTTGAAAAGCAATCCGCAGCTGGAAGCCATTATTTCCTTCAATTATGAAATCGGGTTGAAAACGGCAAAAGTATTAAAAAACGGCGGCTACCACCTGTCTATCGAAAACCTGATGATTTTCGATGAAGAATTTGAAAATCTCTATGATCTTCTGAAATATAAGCTCAATTATATCAAACAGGACGCTTTGGCAATCGGAAAAAGCGCTTTTTCGATCGTTCTTGAAAAGACAAAAAACCCCGATTTTCTAAACCGCCACATCGTGATTCCGGAAAAAATTTCTTTTAATTGAATAAAATCGTCAAATCGCCGCCGATAAATTCTTCCAGAATATATTTTTCTTCCGAAAATGTATCTTCCGGCATTCTGCATTGCGGAATATGAAGATTGAATCCGTCAAACCAGCCTTTCTTTCCGGCATACATATCGGGAGACACCATCTCAGAATCCATATCAAAATAATGATGTGGCCCCATCAGATTCCGGTCGCTTGTAAACAATGTGATTTCCAAAGTATTGTTTCCTTTTTTCAAAACCTCGGTAATCTCTGTCATTCCGCCGTAAGAAATAAATTTTTTCCCGTTCAGCAATCCCTCCAGAACAGGGTACTGACCGGGGATTTTTATAAATGCGTGACAAAAATCTTCGTCAAAAGAGAAACTCCCCTTATATAATACCCTGCCCCGATAAAACGGACGCTCAAAAATAGTTTCTTCCCGACTTTTTTCTGCGATAAACTCCTCTGACAACGAAAAATATTTTCGATCTAGCCGATACTTTTCGGAAAATTTCCCTTTTACCGAAAAGTCTCCTCGCAAAACTATATTTTCAAGAGAAACTGCTTCACAAAACTTATTTTTTATATTTTCAAAGGCCGAGTCCGGCACGTCGACTTCTTTATCCGGAATGCGATAACGAAGGACGAGCGTATTTTCGCCCTCCCGATAATTTTCTGAAAGATCATATTCCAAAAAATCCCTGTCATAAAACCAATTTCCCGTCCGGAAAATCCTGTTTCCGTTCAAAAATATTCCGGAAAGAAATAGGTTGTCTTCTGCCACCGCCTGCAAGGGACCGCGATATCCATGGACTCGGAACGTATATTCCGCCGTCAATTCGTCACCGGGGCTTATTTTTTTATTGAGAATTTCATTCAAACGGACCGTATACCCGTCATCAATGGCGATTTCGTTCAGTTTCGCCTTGCAAGTATCCAATACGAAAACATTTTTATCCGGTCTGATTGCCGCAAACTCCGCCTTCACATGCAGCTTCTGACAGGGACGATATTCCCTGTCTGCCAATCTTTCGACGCCGCTCAACGGATAAAACACTCTTACCCCTGTTTTTTCGCAATACAGAATGGCATTTTCCTCTCCGAACAAATCAAAATAATATCTCGTTTTTCCCCGGCAAAAGTTGAGAATTCTGTCATAGTGACAAAAATTCCGGACAAAAATAATCCCCGTTTCCCCGTCAATCCGTTCAACTGTCATAACATCCCGGGCAGGACGCCGTAAATCTTCTTCATAAAATATTTGTTTTCCCGTCCACCCATAGCCGTCAATCTGACGGGACAGCGTTTCCCGCCGGACAGTCAACGGCAGGAGCTTTCCGCTGTTATACAATGCACGCAAGACAAAATTTTCTTCCCCGGCTTCGTCTCCGGGCAATTTTCCCACAAAATACAGTTCTCCGCCCGATTCCGCAAATTTTTGCAACAAATCAGAAGTCTCCCTTCTGAGCACCAACGCAAAAGGAATGATCACACGGCTGTAAGAGATTTTCCCCACTTTCAGTTTTCCGCCTTCAACGCTCGCCGTTTCCGTCAGCAATTTTTCGTCGCCAAGATGATAATTGAATCCGAGTTTGAGAAGATTTTCCTGAAATTCTCTGTAAGCGACGGTAACCGCACTGAGCAATTCGTCAATGCCTGCTATCTTTAACTCCTCCGCATAGCCACGACAATCGCTTTCCTTTTTCCCGATCTTCCGATAGCGAAAGAAAAAACTTTCAATCGGATCAATCAACAGAGTATCCGCAATTTCCCTTCCGCCTGCCGCCGCGCATAATTTTTGAGTTGCGCAAAAAAACTGCCGCATTTTTCCGAAATAATTCAAGTGATAAGAAAAGGTCGGCGGGAAATCCCGTTTGCGCCGTCCCAAAGCAGAATATGCGGACAAGTGCAGACAAGCCGTCGTAACCCCGAACATACTCTCATAAAAAAGAATATTCAGCCAATCCTTGGGCGCGGAAGCGTGTCCGGAAGCCCCGAAGATTTCACAGAGGATTTCTTTTTTCCCCGCTTGAGCGGCCGCGGAAGCCACCTGCTTCAACAGCACCACCGACGAATATTTTCTTCCGAGGCTGTCGATTCCGGGCACGGTAAAATGCCTGTAACAGGGCATTACGTCCCCTTGCGTCTGAATTTGCGCATACAGCCCGTCCTCCGCCGCAAGGTGTCCCGTAAAGATCAACCCGTTCTGCCGGCACCACTCTCCGATCTGCCGGAAATACGCCTCTTCATACAACTCTGCCAGCAACGCCCGGTAATCCAGTCTTATGCGGTTTCCTTCCCTTCCTTCCGAAACGGCGCCGAAATTCTCTTTCAAAGAATATCCGTATTTTCTTTGAAAAATTTCAAATAATCCGTCCGTAAAGGGGAATCCGAAATTCGACATTTGCGGTTCGTCGGTAAAAATCCCGAGAATTTCTCTGCCGAACAAATCCCCCGTCTTCTCTTTATAAACTTCATAGGTCGTATCCAGAAATTCCCGCACGGCTTTTTCAGACAACAAATCCGTATAGTCCGGATTATAACATCGCACCAGAAAAACATTTCCTCTCCCGCTTTCATACTGCGCGACAATTTCATCGGAAGGAAACACAGAATTTTCCGTACGCGGCTCCAACCAGCTTTGCCGATAATGTATGGACAAACCCGGGACCCGCCCGTCCGACGTACCGGACGGCCAGCCGTTTTCATCATATAAATAGGTCTCCAATCCGATAGAAAAAGCGTATTTTGCACAAAAACGCACCAAAGAAAACCACTCTTCGGAAAAATACGGGATCTCCAGACCGGCGCGCGCATGGATAAAAAATCCTTCGATTCCGACCCGCTTCATATCCTCCATTTCCGCAATCAGCCGTTCTTTTTCCAGATTTCCGTTCCAGGACCAAAAGACAAGATTTTTTTTCATCGCTCCTATCCCTTTTTACAATACTTTCCCCAAATTTCTTCCCGAAGCGATTCCGCTCCTTCCCGTCATACCGTCAGCCGCAACCCGTCATATGCGACATGCGCGCCGAATTTTTCACAAATTTCCTCTGTCTCGTCATGGGGCTTATGCAAAGACGGCGCCAGATGCGATAAATAGACCCGCGAGTTTTTCCCGGTAACCCCCGACGCGACAAAACTTTTCAGCAATATGCGGATCATCGGAATAGAATTATGTTCGCTGATACGAAAATCCCCGTCGTAATCTCCCACCGTACAATCCATAATCAAAAGATCGATATTTTTCTGCATTTTTAAAAAAGCTTCCTGCAAAATCCATCCTCCGTCCAATCCGTAATAAACCCTTTTCCCGTTCTTTTCAAACAGAAAATGCTGCGAGAAAGCCGCATGATTGGCCGGTAAAGACATAACCTTGACCCCGGCGCCCGCCTCATATTCCATGCCGGTATACATCGGTACTATTTCGGTGTTTTCTATTTCCGGAAGCGATGCGTCCCATCGCACCCACAGTCGAAGTTTTTTCTCTTTGGCCTGCGCAATGCGCCGGACATTGTCAATCTCAAAATGGTCTTTGTGCAGGTGCGTGAGAAAAATATCCGTTATTTCTGAAAACGGCGTTCCGACAATACGCAGAGAATCCGGCGTATGCGGTCCGCAATCCACCAGCTGGTGCCCATTCAGAAGTATGCTCGAAGAACGGCGAACATCCTTATCAAAACGATTTTTCAGCTCCGATTTCAGCCGTTCATCAAAATCGAACGCACATGTGCCCAAAAATATAATTTCAAACTCCGGATCCGTCATTTTCGCCTGTCTGCCCCGCTTGTTTTTCCGCAAATTCAAGCAAATCGGAAAATGAAGTCAGCTGAATATCCGCCCGTTTATAGCGTGTGGCGTCTCCGATCGCCGCAGTTTTAAATCCCCCCGCAATGCCCGCTTCAATTCCCGCCAGAGCATCTTCCACCACCAGGCATTCTTCCGGCTGCAGCCCCAAAAATTCCGCAGCTTTCAAAAATACTTCGGGATCAGGTTTGGACCGGACAATATTATTCCCGTCGCTCACCGCATCAAAATAGCCGGCGAGGTCGGTTTTTTCCAGAATCAGCGGCGCATTTTTGCTGGAAGACCCGACAGCAAGCCTCCATCCGCACTCTTTGAGTTCTTCAAGCGTCTTCCGAACTTCTTCGGGAACATCTGCCGGGGTCATTTCGGCAAGCAGTTCCCGATAAACGGCATTTTTTTCTGCCGCAAACGCCGCCTTTTCTTCTTCAGTGTATCGTCGGTCGCTCCTTTCGAGAATAATTTCCAGGCTTTGCATACGGGAAACTCCGCGCAACCGACCGTTAATTTTTTCATCAAAATAAATGCCCAATCGATCCGCAAGTTTTTTCCATGCCTGATAATGATATTTATCCGTAAAACACAAAACTCCGTCCAAATCGAAAATCATCCCTGCCAAATTCATTTTATGACCTCCTGTCTAATTACAATCATACAGTCTGAACGTCAAAAGTCAAGAGATTTAAAAAATCCGTCGATAAAAACTGTATTATTCCATACAATCCTAGACCATATAGACTCGTGCTCCATACCTTCGGAACAATTTATTTGATTTTATCATCTGAAATAATGAAATAGATTTTGCCCTAAAATCAGATTAAATCCGATGAACTTTATTAGTGTTGCGCTTATTACCCCGATTCACCTGAAAATCTTTTATATTAGCCGTTTTTCCGGAACTTCTTAACAACCTCCCTCCCACTCCCTTATTCATACTTATAATTTTAATAATTTTATACAAAAAACATTGCCATTCCGCCCGTCAATACTCAGACCATTTGCCTTTGTTGCATAATTGATTTTTGTGTATGATTTTTATATTCTTTTCAAGAAATTATCAAACCAAGTGCAACATATTTTGACATTTTTATCAAACAAATCTTACAATGTTTGAAAATGTAAAACTTTTTTAAGCCGGATGTTTTATCAACGCTATTCTTTTTATGCTAAAGGCTGCAACTTTAACAGATTCCAGACTTTGAATTGAATTCTTTGAACAACCAGCTCAGATGTGCATTCGTTTCGTTTTTTCGTTATAGACAAATTCGCAAATATATATCGAATTGTAACGTATTCTCTCTCCAGCATGCAATTTATTGTCTCATTCACATGTAATTGTCTTATCAGCTCCTTTCGGAAATGCAAATAGAGCGGAAATGATCTCTTTCACCATCGTTTCTCCCTTTCCGACCAGGATTTTTACTGCAATATAATATCTCGTTTTTCTCTCCGCAAGCATGACAAAAAATACTTCTCTTTTTCCTTACTCCGATGTCACCCCGTTCCTAATGTCCGGATTCTTTGCGGCTGTATATGCTTTTTCCCTTTTGCGTATGCTTTCCCTGTCGTAAACCTTCCACCGTTCCCCCAATTACTTCCGCGTATTTTCATCCCCACACAAACTCTTTAAGGCAGAACACAGATATTTCTCTTCTATCCAGTGATAGATCATACAATATTTTCGTAATGGGCAGCGCTCTTCTTGGTAAAATGTTTGCAGTCCATACAGATTTCCTTTGGAAAAATTTCGGTTTTGCGACTCTATTTTACCTCAGATCTGTATGAACTCCTTTTTTTCTTAATATGTTGCACTTAATGGTATAACAACAATGAGAAAAACTCTATCAAACTAAAAAGAATGAGCCCGGTTGAGAACCGAACTCATTTCCAGACAATATAATTTTTTTGTCCAAAATTGGAAATCCACTGCGTTATGATTGCAAATCTTTTTTTACAATTTTGGACAAAAACATCTTATAAAATACTTATTCATAACGATACATTTTTCGCTAAAAAACGCCCGTTCGGAAAATTGACACCGGCCGCATCTCCTCAAAAATTACCTGAAGTTTTCCTTTTCCCTCTTTTGCTCAAAAAGAACTCTTCCGCCGATCGGAACAATCAGTTTTGCCAGCGCGCACACCCTTCCTTCCGAAACAATGTTGCCGAAACAATCTGCAATTGAATAGCGGTATTCTTTCCCTTCCGGGTCTACCACGATCCCGTCCGTCAGACTTCCGTTAAGAAGCACGACAAGTCTTTCCCGCAACGTCGTGGATACGGGCGCATACAGCGCCACCACCGCACCCCGGTCGTTTGCGGCTTTACAGGAAAGATAATTATACAGCACTCCGCTCGGTTCCAGCGTTCCGTGTAAAAGAATATCCTCGTTTTCTTTCATAAAGCGGATATAATTTGCACTTACGGCGCGTTGCGCATCCGTCAACCCTGAAGGAAATACCGAATATTGCAACACGGAAAAAATCGTATGGATGAGATAAGTGGCAATCACCTCCGGACTTTCACCCTCGTTCCATTCCAACGGATCGGAATGAACCGCATTTTCTCCAGCAATCAATCTCAGATCGATTGAGGAAACACGGTTTTGCAAAAGAGAGCCGGGGCAGTCACCCACCCGGAACATATTCCCCAGCCGCTGCATGACTGGCCCCACATATCTCTGTCTGAATTCTATGAGAACATCGTCACGGATTGCCCGAAGCGCAGTTTTCAATGAATCTGTCAGGCGCTTTATTCCCTCTTCCAGCGAACCGCAGTCCATTCCGTCCCGCAATTCCTTATTGTCTGTACGAAAACTGTCGATAAAATCCAGTTTCAGCCCGTCAAATCCCCAGTCGCGCACGGCTTTCGTGCAATATCCGACAATATGCGCCCTGACTTCGGGAAAGCGCGGATCGACCACATAGGCATGCTGAACATCGTCATGATAAAGACTCCTACCTTTGTATTTCTCCGTGCTTTGCGAAAAATCTCCTGCGAAAGCCAGCGAAAACCAGATCATGCTTTTCAGTCCCAGTTCCCGAAATTCGGCGGTAAGCGTGCGGATATTCCCCACTTTTTTCTCCGCCGGAAGATAATCCCCCGTATACCCGAACCCCCGCCCGGTGTCCTCTGTCTCCCAACCGTCGTCGAGGATGACCGTTTCCAGCCCGAGAGATTTTGCCGCCCGGCATTCGTCAAGCAACTTTTCCCGGTTCAATTCCTGATGAAAACAGTACCAGGTGGAAAAAACGGGAGCAAAAGCCGCCGCCGGAGCCGGCGTAAGGCCGTATTTTCCGCGAAGAAGATCCGCCGCGGAACGAACGCAGCCGGAAAAATGTATTTTCCGGAAATCAAAAAACAATTCGGTGTAAAAATTTTCCTCGGCCCCGGAAATTTCCGCCTCCCAGACTGCCTCGAAAACCAGTTCGGATTTTTCTTCGCGATACCCGGCTCTTAACGTGCACCGCGTATCCGCACAGCTCACCGTAAGCACATTCCGGTCGTCAAAGGACACCACGGAAACTACAGGATATTCGCAGACGGAGCGCACCGGCAGGACAACCGGCCCCCAGTCGGGCGTCAGCCAGCGGTTCAGGCCTCCGCAGGCCGTCCATACCCCGTCCGTTCTCAGCGCGGGCATTGAAAATTTCAAAATCCCTTTTTCTTTTCCGGTTTTGCCCGGGAAAGCCAAATGAAGGCGCAGATTCAGCCTCCCCTCCGCTTCCTTTCCGTCAATCCCCGAAAGCGCCGCGCCGCAATCCTCCCAATAAAACTGTCTTCCCGCAATATCTATCCGTTTCATCAGCCGTTTTCCTCCTCAAAAAAATTCTCGTCTTTTAAAGCGTACCATACGTCCAGCTGAAAGCTTTTCACCCACGCCACCAGCCAGTCGTTCAGACAACCTTTGCTTTCGTCCGTTCCGTGCCAGTTGCACTGCACCACCGCTTCGTTCTGCGCCCCTGCCGGACGACGCATGCCGTGCAGCGTCAGATTCCCGTCCGACATGTACTGCAACGTAAAATTCCAGAGCGCCCGGGCATGCAATGCATAGGCCCGGTTCCCCGTTTTCCGGTACAGAAAATACAAGTCCGGAACGTAAAAAATTCCCCAGCAATCAATGTGATGATGCGCCGCCGAAACAGCCGTTCCGCCCGTCGTGCGCAAGCCCAAACGGGCACAATCGCTGTCCTTCTCAAAAGGAACGTCGTGATAGAACATCCAGGTCATGAGATAGTGCGCGATATTCTCCGCATAATCGAGATATTTCTTATCCCCGGTGATTTCCGACAGCAACAAAGCGGAGCGAAGAACAGGCCCGGCGCTCTCCTTATCAATACAACAGGTGTCCAAGGCCCCTCCCGCCGCCACCGAGCGGGAGAGATAAATTTCGTAATAAGCGGAAAACGCTTCTGCCGCGCGGGAGAGAAGCTCCTTTTTCCCGAAATACTCATATGCGGAAAGAAATCCGAGCATGAGCATCGCCCCGGCACAGCCGTCCGCGGAGACCGGGCTGCCGTCCCCTCTCACCATCTGCGGAAAAATGCCCGTCGGATACCGTTCCGTAAAAAAGCGGCAGATTCCCAACGCCGTCTGTTCATACTTTTCCTTAGGGAATCCCGCTTCGCTCAAAATCCGGCAACAAACAGGAAGTTTGTACAGCAACCAGCCTTCGTTACAGGTATCGATCACCGACTCTTCGCCGAAAGGAGCGTCAAAATTCACCGCGACCAACCCGTTTTCAAAACGGCGTTTCATCCATGTATCCAGAATCCCCGTCCCCTTTTCCAGATCTCCGGGATCTCCTTCTTCCCGATAACTGCGCAGATACATTTCCGCCGCCGTAATGTTCTGCCCACACCAGCCGACTTCATATTTACCGAACCTCCGGAACCGGAACCGGCTGGAAGCGTCCCCCATGCGGTGTTCTCCGTCCGGCAGGAGGCCCATATTCGACAGATAACCGTCCGGCGTTTTTTCCGTAAGAGAGCGGAAAAATTCCCAGCTCATGCGCTTTGCCTCTTCCGCCGTATATCGGGACGGCACCGGCTGATAATATTCGCCGGAGTTGAGAAAATCGAACAGTTCACGGTAGGCATAATAAATATTCCCGTCCCGGACTTCCCGGGTATACAGGAAGCAGACAAACTGCTTCTCCTCTCCCCGATCAAACGTGAGAAATCGGGCAATCGGCGCTCCGTACTCAAATTTCCTAAGATATACGAGCGGAAATTCGAGGTGCGAAAAATAAACGCGCTGAACGACATCCCCGTCCCGCTCGAACAAGGAAGCGGAAGAATTTTCCGAAAGACCGGCGTTGTCCGCAAATACGGACGTACAGACGCCGCCGTTCACGGCGACGGAACCGCCGGGCAATCCGCTCCGGTCGGAAGAAAAAATCCAAGGAACACCGTCCTGCTCCATCCCTTTCGGTTCCTGCCCCGTTCCCCAGAAATTACCGTTATAATTGACGCAGGGAATCATATAAAAATCGGCATTCCCCTTTCGTCTTACCTCGAAAAAGGGGATTATACGCCCTTTTTCCCCGTTGTTCTTTATGCAAATTTCCAGTTTCTCGACATATTTCCCGACACGAGACCGAACAATACGGACGCTGAATCCGGCTCCGTCCGGACGCTTTTCGCAAAAATTTTCATCGAGATAAAAAATACTTTCTGTACACCCGCACATCATATCTTTCCTCTTTTTTTCTTCCTTCCGAAGTCAAAACTGCCAGTTGAACAGATGGTTTGCGCCTACCCTGAACAGAGAAACTACCGGCCAACCCGTTAACGGGTATCTCCTTTGCCGTCGCATTTTATAGCGCCGCTCTCCTGTAAAACAGATTCCTTGCTCTATAAAGAAACGACACCGTCATCAGCAATAAGCCGACTGCCGTCATTATTATATCTTGCTTAAACTATTCTTTATCTTTTCCCGGCAGAACCGTGGGATTTATCCCGCTGAAACGACATGAAGAAAATACGGCTCCCGATTTTTCGACGGGAGTCCGCTTTCTTTCGCGCTTCCGCCTCAGCTTATACCCGACGTGCGGATTACCGCCGAAGTATTCTTCCCCGCGTCCGCCATATAATAAGTGACCTGTATCCTTCCGTCCCATCCTGCGGGCGCATTCTGTATCAGGGGAATCTGATAGCTTCCCGCTTCCGAACTTCCGAATGCACGGGTCGAGTCCGAAGCCCTGCCCGTTCCCCAGCCGTGATAGGAAAAGCCGTTTTTATAATTGCGCCAATAGTAATCCGTCGAATACGAGTAGCCGCTTTCCGTATGATAATCCACCCGCACACCGATCGCCTTATCCGCGCCCGACGTCGCAAATCCGCCGTAGAGAACGTAGTCCAGTTGAAGGAATCCAAAATCGTTCATGTCGTCCAGCGTCACCATCACCGCCGTTTTTCCTTCATCATGACCGAGCATTCCCAACGTCACATCAAAGCTGTTTTCATAAAGGTCCGCATACGGCATCAGATCGTTCCGTTCCTCGTAATAGTAATCTTTGCGGACGATATGGCTTTCAAGGTTGCTTGTCTCGTCAAGTTCCGAAACGCCTTCTCCGTCGTCAATTTCAATATAACAAGCCGCGTTGCCCGGAATTTTCAGATCGATGGTGACGTCCTTTTTCACGCGCTCCCCTTCTATGTCCATAATGAGATAAGGTTTATCTGATTCCGTCGTATAGGAGACGTGCTCGTTGTCGATGAGATAAATTTTGACCGATTCCGCATCAAAAGGAACGCCCGCCAGCC
>OBKR01000884.1_pt1 | contig 29782 bp, 30 predicted proteins | sample 1518991 | NCBI WGS metagenome assembly OBKR01 (sample SAMEA2452117, study PRJEB22498) | human gut metagenome | biome: human feces; feature: human gut; material: feces | place: Australia | collected 2012
TTAGACACTTAATCCTGCTCTCCCAGACGATACACAAAATTTTCCAAGTTTATTAATATCATTTTGGAGGATTTTTTATGTATCGAGTTTTTTTAAGTTTATTAATTTTATCAGCAGCCCTATTAAACCCGCTGTTTGTTTTAGCCGAATCACGCACAATAGTAACAAGACGTCCTGTGTATAATAATCGTTTTAACAACAGACATTACCACAGACCGCCAAATAGATACTATAATAACAGACGTCCTTATTACAGACCAAATAATTTCTACAATAATGCTTATAATCAGAGAAGATTTTTCCATCCAAGAAGAAGTTCATTTTCTGACCTTAGCGCACTTGAACAATACACATTAAACAGGAATTTTACACGCGAAAGCGACCTGGAACGTTTACAAAGACTTGAAATGCAAGCATTTGGTGCTGTACAGCAAGGCGACATTAATACAAGGTACGATAACGTAAGAAATGCAATACTATCGCGACCTAAAAATAACTATCGTACATCTTTAATAAGAAATATTGGAAATTTCTTCGGAGGTCAACTTACCGGCTTTACGCCGTCATTTAATTCATCTTTTGATGATGACCCTTTTTTCTCCAGTAACTCAAGTTTTACGACTACACAATTTCCATCTACATTCGGAAGTACATCTACAACAGGATACTCCAGTCCTTTCGGCAAAGGCTATCGTGTCAATAACTTTGGAACAGGAAGCTCAACAGGTGTACATATTTTGGACTAAAGTCCTCTTTCAGGAAAAGCAGAGTTTGATTTAACTATCTCATAGTATTCATTCTTATCAATATTGACACCCATATTTTTAATATTGATTGTGAATTTCTTTTTCTTACTCTTTTTTAGTTTTGAAATATTATTGCCTGACAATTGAATTACCTTCTCCAACTTGAACAATTGTCGGCTTATGAGTCTTGATTTCTTCCGGCGTCAGTTCTGCATATGTAACAATGATAATCTTATCACCCGGCTGTGCTTTACGTGCAGCCGCACCATTTAAGCAGAAACATTTGGAACCTCTTGCACCTTTTATTGCATAGGTTTGAAATCTTTCTCCATTATTTATATTAAGGATTTCAACTTTTTCCCATTCCAGTATATTTGCTTTTTCTAAAAATTCTTCATCTATCGTTATTGAGCCAACGTAGTTTAAATTTGCATCTGTAACAGTTGCTCTGTGTATTTTTGAATTTAAAAAATGTCTTAACATATCTACCTCGCACATTTTATATTAGCATGGGGGTAAATAGAAATCCAGCATAACTATATATTATTGGGGAATGTTTTTTTACACCAGAGGTTTAAACTTAAATAAAAGGAGGTCAAAGTGTTAGATTTATTCATCCTGGAAACATGTCCATACTGTCGCAAGGTTATGTCATTTCTTGACGAAAAAGGAGTTAAGTACAATAAAGTTGATATTACAGACAAACCCTCAGAAGAAGCCTTAATTAAAATGGGCGGAAAAAGACAGGTACCGTTTTTGGTTGATACTGATAGAAACATACAGATGTATGAGTCAGATGATATTATTGAATATTTGAAAACGGTAATATAGGGCTGCAACCAACATGCGTAACACCTAAAGGCGGGCTTGGAGTCTTAATACATACTTGTAGTTGCACTAAACCAGCCGCCCAATGTCTACGTGCGTAGCATAAGGCAAACCCTCAGAGCGCACGACTCTGAGGGTCATTGAAAGGACCTTTATTATCTCTATTATTTTCTCTACGTTTACAAGTTTATTAAATCAGGTTCAAAGCTATTGAAGGCAATTGGTTAGCTGTTGATAGCAGTGTTGCAGTTGCCTGCTGAAGAATCTGATATTTAATATAGTTTGAAGATTCAGTTGCTGCGTCAGCATCCTTAATTGTAGAAACAGCTTCGGTTAAGTTTTCTCTCTGAATATCTGTTGACTCAATTGCGGATTCTAAACGGTTCATGTAAGCACCGATTTTTGTACATCTAAGAGATACATTATCAATTGCTTCGTCAATGTAGTCAATGAATTCACGAGCAGATGAATCATTTCTATAAATTGCATTACACATATTTGTTATAGAAATAGAACTTCCGTCTTTTGTTTTATTGATAGTTGCATCACCATCAGCAGCTGTGATTACACCATTTTCTGCAAGAGCAGCTGCAAGTGCAGATTCATATGAGCCTGATTTATATATCAGATTTCCCTGAGCATCTTTTTTAGGGGTACCGTCAGGATTAAGCTCTCTTGCTCTATACTCATAAGTATCATCAGCTGTACTTGAGTTCAAATTAATATAGCCGCCTTTAGTCGTAGATTTGAATCCCATTATAACTGTAGACTTTGCGCTAGCAAAGAGGAATGCATCCATCTTGATAACACATCGTTTATCAGAATACAAACCTACCTGCAGGTTAATATCTTCAGTTCTTGAGCCATCCAATAGATATGCATCGTTAAAGTCAGTAATTTCACAAAGACGGTTAATTTCATCCATTCTCTGCTGAACTTCAAGACTGATAGCATCTAAAGAAGCGGAACCATAAGTACCGTTAGCGGCCTGCATGGTTAAATCTCTAATTCTCTGTAAATAATCGTTAATAATATCTAAAACACCTTCTTGAGTTGTTAACATATCCAATCCCATTTGAGCGTTTGTTTCAATGATATCGTAACCGCTTATTTTAGCTTCCATGCCGTTATAAACTGCATAACCGGCTGCGTCATCCGCTGCAGAGTTTATCTTGAAGCCGGTAGATAATCTCTCCATTGCTGTGTTCATGCCTTTGGTTGCATCTCTAAGATACTTTTGACATGTGAGGGATGACAAATTCGTGTTAATTGTAATCGTTGAAGTTGATCCCATAATAATTTCCTTTCAATAAATTATTTTGCCTTTCCCTTATATCTACGGCACTAATTTTTATAACTTTACAACTTTAGTTAGAGAATACTCCATATGGAGTAGACACAGAGTTTAACCCCTTATAAACAGAGGCTTTTAACAATCGTAAATTACATAATATTTAATTTATTCTAATACTTTAGTTAGAGAAAATTACCCGACTTTCTTACCCGTCAGGGGAGTAAAATTCATCCATATATTCTTATATTCTTATTTTTACAGGGAGGGTATTATGAATTTAGAACATTCAAAAACATTACAATGCCTGGTTAATGCGTTTGCCGGAGAATCACAGGCCAGAAATAGGTATACATTCTTTTCAAAAGTAGCAAAGGAAGAAGGTTATGAACAAATAAGCGATATTTTTTTAGTTACTGCTGAAAATGAAAAAGAACATGCCAAATTATTTTATAAACAAATTCCGGACTCAAAACACTTTCAGGTTAACGGAACTTATCCTTTTTCTTATGGTGATACCTACAGTAATCTGATTGCTGCTGCAAGCGGAGAAAGAGAAGAGTGGGAAATTCTATACAAACAATCTGCACAAATTGCTAAAGATGAAGGTTTTGATGAAATATCACGACTTTTTGCTAATATTGTTGAGATTGAAAAAAGACATTCCCACAGATTTGAAACACTTGCAGGGCTGCTAAAAGAAGGAGCATTGTTTAAGAAAGAGGAAGTTACACAATGGGTTTGCAGAAAATGCGGACATACCCAAATCGGAAAAGAAGCACCATGTAAGTGTCCGGTTTGCGACCATCCGCAAGGTTATTTCGAATTGTTTGTTGAAAAATTTTAAATACAAATCAAAACCTCCGTTTCCAAGTTTTGAAACGGAGGTTTTGATTTGTAAATCTTTTGTAATATATACCTATTTTGCCACATATTTTTGATATGATTTTTATGGAATTAAGTTTTGGAGTTTAAATAAATGAGAAAAAATATTAAGACGCTTTTATGTGTTACAGCTTTTGTTGGCGCAATGTCATCTGGAATAGCTTTTGCGGATGATTTGACTATCTCTTCTGGCTCAACCGAAACAATTAGCCAGGAAGCAACATATGATAATGTTGTTAATGCTGGAACACTAAATAATGAAGCTAACTTGACTGTTAATACAAAGTTAACCAATAGCTCGACTATTGACAATAGCAGCAGTATAGTAACAAAAGAAATAGGAAATCAGTCTGGGGCCTCTATTACAGGAGCGTCAGGGAGCCTTAAAATTAGCAGTGGCGGCATAAATGATGGAACAATAGAGCAGAATATTGTCAGCATAACAGGTGGTACACTGGTTAACAGCGGAACAATTAACGCTACAACTTTTAGCAACTCAGGACAGCTTACCGGTACCGGTAAGCTAATTGCGGCCGGAGGCAGCAATTCAACAACAATCGAACAAAATACAATTGAAATTACCGGAAATTATACTAATAACGGTACTATGACCGCAAATAAAGAATTTACAAATGCATCTTCTGATATTACAGGTAACGGTAGTTTAATTATTAAAGATAGCACTGGCAACAGTTCAAACGGAGGAAGTATTTCTCAGGCGATTGTAAATATCAGCGGTAATAAATTCACTAATACTGGTTCTATTACGGCATCTCAGGAGTTTACGAACTCTGCTGCAAATTTAGAGAACAACAATACAATTACCTCAAACGGTTCTTTTACCAATACTGGTAATATTACAGGTCAAGGCAGCATTAGTGCAAATCAGGGCGGTACTAATACCGGGAGTATGACTCAAAATGAAGTTACAACAGGCGGGACTTTCAACAATGGAGATGGAACAACTGCCGGAACAATAACAACAGATAAACTCACAAACAATGGCACATTTAATAATAATTCAGGAAGCAGTATAATTTCAGATGAAATTATTAATAATGATAAGTTCATAAATAATGGCAGCATTGGCTCTTCATCAGATAAAGGTACTATTGATAATAAAGGAACATTTACTAATAATGGTTCTATAATTGCATCAACTATTACAAACGAAACCGGTAAAGAGTTTATCAATAACAGCGGGAAAGAAATAACAGCAGAGTCTTTTATTAATCAAGGCTCTGTTACCAACAATGGTACTATTAATGCAGGAAGTTTAAACAATTCCAGCAGCATTACAGGTAATACAGGTTCGTTAATTATTTCTAACGGGGGTACTAACAGTGGAACAATTTCTCAGAATATTGTTTCAATTACTGGTGGGACACTTACTAATAACAATAGTATTACAGCAAATGAGTTTAATAACTCTGCAACTATTTCAGGTAGTGGAAGCTTAACAGCCACAACCGGAAATAACAGCGGGAATATAACCCAGGATAACGTTACAATAAATGGTGATTATACCAATACCGGTACAATTACATCTAACAATAACTTCACAAACTCTGGTGACATTTCTGGTGACGGCGGAAAATTAATTGTTAACAATGGTTCTAATTCAGGCAGTATTTCTCAAGACACTCTGGAAACCAGCGGTACATTTGAAAACACGGGAAGTATTATTGCAGATATTACCAACGGAGGAACGTTCACTAACAATGGTACTGTCGGTACTAATCAAAACAAAGCAGAAATTACAAATAACGGAACCTTCACAAACAATAATTCTGTTATAGCTTCTGCTATTACCAATAGTGAGAATAAAACATTTACTAATGCCGGAACTGTGGTAACAGATACAATTACTAACAACGGTACATTAGATGGTAATGGAAGTATTACAATTGGCGGCGGTGAAAACAGCACAACAGGAGTTATTAGTCAGAATAATATTACTATTAACGGTAATTTTGCCAACAACGGTGACATGACTGCTAACAATAGCTTTTCGAATAGTGCTGATATTACAGGAGGCGGAAACCTTAATATTAACAACGGTAACAATACCGGAAATATTACTCAAGGTGAAATTACAGTTGATGGTAAACTTACCAACACAGGCGGTTCTATAAGTGCCGGCTCTATTGCTAACAATGGTACTATATCTCTTGAAAACGGGTCATCTTTAGAAATTACCGGTTCCGGTTCAGACATTGGCGGCACAATTGATGCAATTGGAACTGGAAACAATCTTGCTGCCGGCAGTAACAATGTTACAGGAACTATAAATATAGGTAATTCCAGCACTGCTTCAGACTTAACTCTTGAAAGCGGAAATGTTGTTGCGGATGCTGTTGTAAATATTACACAAAACGGTGAATTTAAGCTTGAAGGCGGAGAAACTACTCTTAACTCAAATGACACTTGGGCCGGAAAAGTAAGCCTTAACGGCGGAAAGCTGACAACAAATGTTACACAAAACGGTATCTTAGATGCTGATACTGGAGAACTTACTGTTGGAAGCGGTTCACTTACAATCGGCCAAGGAAGCTCTATTGCCGGCGATGTAACAACGGAAATTGCTAACGGAACAACATTAAATGTTAATAATGGCGGAGAAGTAACGCTTAATAGCGGCGATAACTGGAATGGAACAGTTTCTCTCAATGGAGGCAAACTGGATGTAAGCGGCTTGACTGCAAATGGAACACTTCACGGTAACAGCGGTGATTTAATAGCTGGAACAGGCAACTTAAATATCGGCACTGGCAGCTATATTGAAAATGAAGTTGCTATTCAAACAAGCGGTAATATTAATATTACAGGCGAAGGTATTGTCGGAATTGATGATAATGATACCCTTGACTCAAACTCTATAATATCTTTAAAAGATAATGGAACCCTCAATTATGGCAACACTAAAGATCCAAGCTTTAAGATTGAAGCAGAATCTGGGAATTTGAATTTGTTAGAAAATTCAAAAATGACAATTGATGGCAGCAGCTCTATTGCAGATGCAGTTGCCCTTGATATCCAAAAAAATGCGACATTAACATTAGCAAGTGCTGAGATTAACCTTGATAAAGCGGATAAATGGAATGGCACTATTGATAATCAGGGCGGTACTATTAATACAGATAATGTAACACAGTCGTCAAGCACTGCGGCTTTGATTCAAAGCGATGGTACTACAAATATTAATAACACTTCAAATATAACACTTGGAGAAAAAAGTGAAATATCAGGCGGTGATATTAACATAACCAATAATTCTGTATTAAATACAGTTAATGCTCATATTACCGGCGGTAATATGAAAATAGATGAAAACTCTGCATTTGTTGTTAAAAACGGTACATTTGAATTAGACAAAATAATAGCTTCCGGTGACGGCGCAACTCAAAACGCATTAATCCATACTATGAACGGCGAAAGAAACATGTCGTCTATCGGAGAGCTCAATATAACAAATCAAGCGAACTTCAATATTGATATTCATGCAAGAAGCAACCAGATTACAAGTAATGACCAATTCTGGGTAGACAAAATGACTGGTGATGGTGTTGCAAGAATTGATCAATGGAGCTTAAACGGAGATATATTTGGCTGGGATGCACCAATTGACAGAAATATCGTTCTTGACCATATATTCATGGGCCCTGATGGCGAAGCTCTTGAAGGCAATATAGAAATAACAAGAGATGCAACCTTGACTCCAATCGGCTGGTATCAACTTAATCAGCATGGCAGCGGAGCCGGAGCATTCTATTCTTTAGACATGATAAAGTTTAACCCTCATGTATTCAGAGGTCAGGTTACAACAATTGCACAATGGCAAAACCAGTTAGCAATTGATGATATGCTCTTCACTCATTCGATGGTTCTTCCTAGCTTTAAAGATGAGGATGGAGGTGTTGCTTCTTCAGGATTAATGGCAAACAGATATGCAGCAACAAATCCATTATTTGCACCATACCAGTATTCCCGCAAAAACGGTGGACTATGGTACAAAATGTATGGTAACTTTGAAAACCTGAACATGAATCTTTCCGGTTTGGGCAGAGTCGGCAATAACTCTTATGGTGCTTTAATCGGTGCTGACTTCGGGTTAAAAGAACTAAAAAATGGTTGGAAATTTATGCCGACAGCATATATTGGCTATAATGGAGCCCATCAGACTTACCCGGGAGTTGGAGCTTACCAGAATGGCGGACAGGCTGGTTTCCTCGGAACATGGTATAAAAATAACTGGATTATCGGAGGTTTAGTATATGGCGGCATATATGACAATGTAATGAATGTAGGAGGACACGCTGATAATACATTTAATTACTTCGCAGGTGCTGCTACTAAATTTGCTTACAATTGGAGATTTCATAGAGATTGGGTATTGCAGCCTAACTTTATGGCAGCATACAATTTCTTCGGGCAGCAAAACTGGCACTCTGATTACGGTCAAATGGGAATGATGGCCGGTATGCTTAATGGAGTTAATGTTGCACCTGGTATTAACTTAATATGGGAAAAAGAAACTTTCAGTATCTACGGAACATTGCAATATATGTACAATGTAAACGGTGCAGTCGGTGGACAGGCTGGTAATGTTGGTCTTCCTCAACTTGAAATGGAACGCGGATATATTCAGTATGGTATCGGTTTCACAAAGAGATTTACAGACCGCTTCTCCGGTTATCTGCAAGCAGTTCTACGAAATGCCGGAAGAACCGGTTGCGGTTTCCAAATGGGCTTCAACTTCCTGTTAGGTAAATAGGTGTAAGAGAAAAAAAAGAGCCGTTAAGACGGCTCTTTTTTTTTCTTAAATCCAGCTATAATTAACTCAAAGCCAATAAAGATTTTACTGAACGAGCATTTTCTTTTACAGCTTCATCAGAGTGCATGTTGATTGTATCATCTAAAATTTTTATAACTTCTGATTTATCTTTTAAAGAAAGAATTTCATTAATAGTGCTCATAGCAACAGCAGGAGAAAGGTCATTAATACCTTTACCTTGATTGATAATCACAACTTTTAATGAATCGTGCAAATTTTTCTTTACTAGAGCACGTGATGTGTATTCTCTAATTTCATTATCAGGAGAATTAGTACCTAATTCTTCCAGAACTTGAATTGAGCTTGTGTCTTCATGAGCTGTAAGAGCATCAATAATTTCAGCAATATTTTTATTCATTATGCAGCCTCTCTTTCAGACATGAGGTTAATTTCATGTTCCCACATAGCTTTTAAATCTTGAACAGGAGTATCTTTTGTGATTTTGTTGTGATGAACACTGCTAATTAAAGAATTCCACTTATCAGCAAGTCCTTTTCCAATATCAGTAACGTCTTTATTCAAGAAGGACATTTTATTTGAAATGCTGTTACCTAGACCGGAAATTGAATTAGAAAGACCTTTTCCAATGTCAGCAACATCCATGCTCATTGTATTATTCCAAGCTTCTGAGATATTTTTTATACCGGCAATATCAGAAATATTTGTATTTTTAGCGTAGTTCCAAGCACTTGAAATACCGCCTCTAACTCTGTTTACAAAGTTTACGATTGATTCAGGAAGTAAAGACTTCATTTTAGTCATGCTGCCTGCAACAGAAGATGAAATCATCTTCAATTTGTTTACTTTCTTTTGTTCAAATCCGTCGAAAACATCGGCAAATGGCAAACTGTTCCCCTCAAAGTTTGAGTATTTGAACGGATTTGGGGTTGTGATATTGCGAGATGTTTTGAACGGATTAGCAATTTTCTGCCCAAGGTTTAAACCTACGTTGTTAATTTTTGACATACTATTCCTTTCTTTATTCTCAGACTCTTTTACATTTATAGCTTAACAATATTAAAAAGAAAATAAATCATTAGAATAGATGATTATTTTATGCAAAAAATCTATAACTTTGGTATGAGAAAAAAAGGATTAGATTAATATCTAATCCTTTTTTGTTTATTTTTGATATTGCTTTCTACCTATAAAATCTTTCCAGTAAGTTTTTGAACTATCTTTAGGGCTAATATCATTTATAGCATAATATGCACATGTCACACCGTAATTAGCACCATTTTGATTATAACAATTTTCCGTTCCTTTTAATGTACCAGCAGACCAATGAATCCCTTTTCCACCATAATAATTTTTAGGATGTTCCTGGCCTTCTGGAATCACCTCGCCATCAACGGTAAACATGAAGGAAAAGACATCTATACCATAAGTATTTGGCCCCTTCTGTCCATTCGTATCAACACAAATTCTAGGTCCATTGTAACCTTCTAGTGGACTATCGTCAAATGAAATAGTACGTCCTGCAATATCTTCTCGAAATCCCGATGCATCACAAGGTGTACCAACAGAACTATTAGGATTATTTAAAAAATAATATTTATAATTATGAGCCACGCTGGAACCAGATTGCCAATCAGATGTTTTTGTAATACTTGCCATATAATTAGCGTATTCTTTAAAGAAAGCATCTCTTCCATTAACTAAAATCCACTTAGGCACAGGATCGCCATGATCTGCCTGAAAATATGAAGCAAAATCATTCAATTCAGTATATGCTTTATGCAGATGCGCCTGATGTTCTATACTATCTCTACCAGCCATCAATCCGGGCAATGCGACTACAGCAACAATTCCACAAATAGTCAGAGTTATAAGCCCTTCAGCAAGTGTGAACCCTTTTAATTTTTTCATCATCTCTCCTTATTAACCAATAGCAACAGAAATTTGAACAAGAAATAAAAATCTCTTCTTATTACATTTTATGGAAACCTTCAAAAAATTGCAAGTTTTTAATTTAAAGCTTGTAGGCCAGGTTTAACTAAAATATTTGTTGTATAATCGGTTTATGAAAATAACTTTTCTCGGCACAGGAAATGCACTAACTACAAAATGCTATAATACTTGTTTTTTGCTTCAAGAAAATGATGATTATTTTTTAGTTGACGGCGGTGGAGGAAATCAAATTTTATCACAGCTGGAAAAAATCAATGTTGATTGGAAAAATATAAAAAACATCTTTATAACACATGCTCATACTGATCATATCTTAGGAATTGTTTGGCTTGTCAGAATGATATCACAGTATATGAAAAACGGGAAATATACCGGAGAAGTTCGTATTTATGGAGCAAGTGAAGTTCTAAAAAAATTAAAAACAATTTCAAAGATGTTAATCAGCGAAAAAGAAGCTGAGTTTTTTGATAAAGGAATATTTTTTGTTGGTGTGAAAAATGATGAAACAATTAACATATTAAACTATAGAACAACTTTTTTTGATATTCTTTCAACCAAGTCATTACAGTATGGTTTCTGCATGGAGTATAAAAAAAACAAAAAGTTAGTTTGTTGTGGAGATGAGCCATATACTGAAGCAATAAAACAATATACACTTAATTCAACATATTTAATGCATGAAGCTTTTTGTTTATCTTCTCAAGCTGATATTTTCAATCCATATGAAAAACACCATTCAACAGTAAAAGATGCTGCAGAATTGGCACAAAGATTAAATGTTAAAAATTTGATTCTATATCACACTGAAGACGAAAATATTTTAAACCGCAAAAAACTATATCAAAGTGAAGGTGCAAAATATTACTATGGAAACTTATACATTCCAAATGACCTTGAAGTCATTACTCTTTATTAACTAGACAGTTGAAAAGGTCCAAATTTCGCTCCTAATAATCTTGATATCACAGGCGGATATTTTTATGCTAATATAAAATCAAGCTTGGAGTAAGAATAATGCACTATACATCACATTATAATTCACCAATTGGAGGAATCTTATTAGCCGCAGATGAAAAAGGTCTAATAGGATTATGGTTTGATGGTGAAAAATATTATTGCGATAACTTAGACAAAGAACATTGTGAAAAAGAAACCGAAATTATAAAAGAAACAAAAAGATGGTTAGACATTTATTTTTCAGGCAAAGAACCTGATTTTACGCCTCTGCTAAATCCTATAGGAAGTGAGTTCAGACATAAAGTTTGGGAAATTTTAAAAAAAATCCCTTACGGTAAAACTATAACATATAATGACATTGCAAAAGAAATTGCAATGCAAAAAGGTTTAAAAAGAATGTCCGCCCAGGCTGTTGGCGGTGCAATCGGTCACAATGAAATCTCGATTATAATTCCTTGCCACAGAGTAGTCGGTACTAACAAGAGTTTAACCGGTTATGCAGGCGGAGTTGATAAAAAATTTAAATTGCTAGAACTTGAAGGGTGTAACATGCGAGAATTTACAATTCCGGCTAAAGGAACTGCTTTATAATATTTTGGGGGAATTTGTTAAAAAGGAAGTTAAATATGCTAGAAAAACAAAAATTTATGGCAGAAAAACTGCAAGAACTTCACAAAAATAATAAAATGTTTGTTATTCCAAATGCTTGGGATGTTGCCAGTGCTTATATATATGAAAAACAAGGATTTTCGGCTGTTGCAACAACAAGCGCCGGCATTGCTTATTCTTTAGGATATCCTGACGGTGAGAAAATCTCATTAGAAGATTTGGTTTATTTAACGAAAAAAATTTTTAATAGAATCAATATACCACTCTCTGTTGATTTTGAACGAGGTTACTCTGAAAATATTCAAAATGTTAAAGAAAATGCCGAAAAACTAGTTAAAGCAGGTGCAGTTGGTTTCAACATTGAAGACGGGCAAACAGATGGAACTTTGAGTTCGGTTGAATTACAAATTGCAAAGATTAGAGCTTTATGTGAATTAAAGAAAGAATTGAATGTTGATTTTGTAATAAATGCAAGGACTTGTGCTTACTGGCTTAATATTGGAAATGAAGAAACAAAGTTAAAAACATCTATAGAAAGATGCAACGAATTTAAAAAAGCTGGAGCCGATTGTATTTTTGTACCTGGAGCAATTGATAAGGAAACCATAAAAAAACTTGTCCGAAATATTGATGCACCACTTAATATTATTTTGAATAACAAATTTAATGATTTTAAAGAACTTAATCAAATTGGAGTTAGAAGATTGAGTGTTGGTTCAGGCCCTGTAAGATATATTTATAGCAAAACTATTGAGCTTGCCCAAAATTTGTATAATGGGAATGTAAAGTAACACTTAGTTTGAGAAAAAATAACAGCAGGTTTGAGATTTTACAAATACAATTGAGTCGATTATGATTTAATATTTATTGATAAATGATTTAGCCTCTGAATTTTTTTAATTCTTCTGTCGGAGGTAAATAATGTAGTATTTTGCTCTTTGTATTTTAAAGCTGTGGCTAAAATTAGTTTATCATGCAAATCAACATTTACATTCTCGGTATAACAATTAAATAAATTTTCTAGTACTTCAGTGTCAATATCAATAATTGCGATTTTATTACATTCATTATCAGTATTAAATAAACGATAATAAACTTCATATTTAAATTTATTGATAAATTCTTCATCATTAAAATAGTGATCAAAAATCTCAACCATAATAACGCTTGGTATAATTATTTTTATTTCACTCGCATTAAAAGCATTGTGTAACATTTTTAATGAATTATCATCAAGTGAAATGTCTTTATCTGTAAAAAGATTTAAATATTTACAACAATAACTGTAAAATGAACAAGTGTCTAAAACATAAAATTCTTCCATTGCTATATTTTTTGTCCTATAAGGTTAATTAAATTATCTTCTAAGTCACTAAGATCATCTTTTAGCAAAAACATTTTTTCTATAAAATCATTATCTATGTATTGATATGAAATTTTCATGAAATCAGAATTTGAATCATTCATAATCATTTTAAGTTTCTCTAATATATTTTTCTCAGAAGATGAAATTTGTCTATCTAACCATTTTGCTAAAAGATAATTAAATATAACCAATTGTTCATTTGTTGAATCTGCTTCTAATATCCATGAAAACCTTGCGAATGGTGAATTCGAGTATTTTTCATATAATTTATCTGTATAATTTTGATTAGAATGTGCATATATAAAATCGTATAATTCATCAAACTTATCTGAGCACACTATATAATTATCACTCATTTATGTCATCCATTAAATTAATCTGTGCATTATTAAGAAAATTATTGTCTTTTACATTAAGCATGTCATTTTTTTGAAAATATGAATCTACAAAAGCTTTATCTATAACAGTTATATTCTTTGTTTTTGTTGCTGCTTCTAATATATGGTGACAATTTTTTAATATTTTTGAAACATTGCCATCTGAAACTGAATGTATTTTATTAACAGAATCTTGAGTAAATGGATATAAATCATCGTTAATAATATTTGAATCAGCCCTGTATTCCCTAATATAGGCTGATATTAACTTTTCAGTAGATGTAATATTCAATGGTTTAAATATGATTTGATGCCCCTCGGATTGAGTTTTATCTATTGTTGCAAGGGTGCACCTTTGTTCCATTCCGGAATCACCCCATGCTTTTTCAATTAACCTTGGAACACCGGCGTGTAATACTAAAAGAAAATTATAAAATCCTTTTTTAGCATTTTCGGAGGTTCCATCAAATAAATATGTACGAATACTATTAACAAAATCTCGTCTATCTCTTTCACTTTGGAAATCTGGAATTCTCTCAAAGTCATCTATAAAAATGTATGCTCCATTAAAATTTGCAGCCTCAAATAATAGAACCAAATCGTTAAAGAAAAATTCTACATTATTTTTTTTCTTTAAGTTAATAATGTAGTATTCCTTTATTGCTTCAGCAGTTAATGATATATTTGGTAGTAGTGAGCATTGAGATTTTGCTATTATTGTATTGTAAAAATCATTTGACATATTCTTTAAATATTTGTTTGATTGTACAAAATTCTCAAGTTCATTCAAATCTAGTTCATTATCTTTATACCATTTAGGATCTGTAATTTTGGTATAATATTCATCTTCTTCAATATTATTTAAACTGTTTATTACTGATTCAAATTTTGTTGGAAAAGTTTCCATAATTGCAGTTAAATATATTGACACTATACAATCTTTTAGAGTATTTTTATTAATTATTTCTAATATAATTTTTTCTATAAGTTTTTCAAAAGTTTTAGTCTTCCCACCAGTTTCAGGTTGAATATACAATCCAAAACATTTATTTTCTTCATTTGAGATACTATGACAATAATCGTTATTTATATTCTTTTTAAGCAAATGCATAAGAAATGCAGTTTTTCCATTGCCACGTCCTACAAATGATGTATCCATTAAAAATCCTAGTCTGCTTCTAGAAAAATCTGACTGTGGCTTAGATAAAAAATTTTCTTTTAATTGTTCATATTCTTCATTTCTTATACTTTTTTCATATATGGTCCCATTTACTCTTTTATCTGGAGATTGTAATGCCATAAATGGTGTAGCAGGAAATGGATTTTCCGTCAGGTTAAACTGTTTATATTCAGAAATTCTTTCTGGAGTTATGTTTTTCGGTTTATTTGTGTATTTGTTCATTGTCTTTTCCTTTATAACTTAATGATATAATATTTCTATTTTTACCATTTACAAAAATGGGTTCTCTTTTAATGTATATTGCATTAGTTTCTTCTGGTAATTTGTCTGCTTCGAGGGAAATAGAATATGATGTATTGCCGTTCAAGCTTTTTTCATATGCAATATTTAAAAACTCAGAAAATTGTTCATAAGATATTTTTAAGTTATAACAAACAATTTCCTTTATATTATGCAAACTCAAAAAATTAATTCTGTTTCTTTTTTTTAATTCAGAATACACATTCCATAATTCATTAAAAAAATCATTTTCAATTGTTTCCCATTGAACATTTCTTTTATATAAAAACTTTTCATTTTTATAGTTCATAACAAGCTTATAATTTGTATTATTCAAAAATTCTTTTTTAGTTATTATAGCTACAGGATAAATTATTTGACCCAAAAAATCAGGATAAAAAGGTGTTGTGTTTAATATTCCTAATTGCTTGGCTCTATATATCCATATTTCGAATGATTGCCAACGACTGCTAATTCCATAGAACTTCAACAACCTATTTCTCCAAAAAACTTGCGTTTTTCTTACAACAGCGTTGTATTTTTTTAAATTAAATTCATCTGATGATTTATCCGAAATATAACCTTTATCTTTTAGCTCTGTAATTAGTTCTAAAGTTTCATTTGTTACTTCATAGTTTTGATTAATATATTTTTTTATATCATCAACGATTCTTTGTTCATATTTTTCAATATACTGATGAACTGTCTCTACCGTTAAAAACTCACTTTTTGTAAAGCCTAAATCATTAGGTGAATAATTGGGGAAAATAATAAGTCCACTTTTTTTAGGACTTATTTTATAAATTTTATCTAAAAGATAACTAAATGCGGTATACTTTCTCTCCATTAATTGTAGCAAAATCTCTTTATATTGAGTCTTGTTAGTTCTGTATGCTTCTAAAAGTTTTTCCCCATCTATTGTTAATGATAAATTTTTTAATTGTTTATTTTCTTCCACTAAATTGAAATTTTTGCATTCTAATAATACTTGTGAAAATGTATATTCATATTTGTCTTTACTTTTTAACAAAGTACCGTCTTCATTATTAGAAGAAATTTTACGATATCTTGACAACCCTAAATAATGAGAATTTTTTTGATAAATAAATTCCTTTTGTGCTTGTGATACGATTGAATACTTATTAATTGCACCTAATAAAAGAGCATAATATTCAATAAAATAGAATCTTTTTGCATATTGTAATACAATTAAATCTTCTGTCATGTATTAAATCATAGCATGAATTATTTATTTTCGATATTAATATTTAAGCTTCGCAACAATTCGACAAAACTCAAATGTTTGTATTACAATAGGAGTTATAGAAGGAGGTTTATTGGTGCCGGTTAAGGAGCAAGAAAAAAAGAATTACTATACTTCATCTACTAGGCTTTCAACTAAGCCTTCATTGAAATTGGTTGTTGATAATGATTCAAATCAAGAACAACTATTCTCTTTTTCTATAAACAACAGACGTTATTTGGGTAACAAATATAAATTAAATGAATTTATAAGAAATACTATCGAAAAAGAGTGTGGACATTTTGAGACTTTTGCTGATTTATTTGCCGGTACAGGTTCGGTTGCTTCACTTTTTCAAGATAAGCGTTTGATAGTAAATGACATTCTTTATAGCAATTATGTTTGTCATCAAACTTGGTTTGGAATAGAAAAATATTCTAAAAATAAAATAGAATCTTATATTAAACGATATAATAATCTTTCGGTAAAATCTGAAAACTACATGTCTAAAAATTTTGCGGATACATTTTTTAGTAAGACTAACTGTAAAAAAATAGGCTTTATTAGAAATGATATTGAAGAAAATTTTAATAATGGCAATATTAATCTTAGAGAAAAATGTATTTTAATAACATCTTTGTTATATGCAATGGATAAAATCGCAAATACTTGCGGGCATTATGATGCATATCGCAGAAATGGAGAATTAGATAGAGAGTTGATACTTGGAATACCTTCAATACAAGCAAACAATTCAAAAAATGAGTTATACAACGAAGATATAAATAATCTTGTAAAATTTGTGTCTGCTGATGTTATTTATTTAGACCCGCCATATAATTCTCGCCAATATTGTGATGCATACCATTTATTAGAAAATGTTGCACGTTGGGAGCAACCTGAAGTTTTTGGAGTTGCTAAAAAGATGGATAGAACATCTTTAAAAAGTGATTACTGTAGAATTAGTGCAACACAAGTCTTTGAAGATTTAATCCAGAACATAAAAGCAAAGTATATTATTCTTTCATACAATAACATGGCAGAAAAAGGCAACGACCGTTCTAATGCTAAGTTATCGGATGAAGATATTATGCGAATATTAAAAGCAAAAGGTAAAGTTAAGGTCTTTTCTCAAGACTATAAAGCATTTTCAACAGGAAAATCTAATATTGAAGAAAATGCAGAAAGACTATTTATATGCAAATGCTTTTAAATAAAGATATTGAAACTGAAATTATACAATCACCATTGAATTATACAGGTGGTAAGTTTAAGTTGTTACCACAAATATTGCCTTTATTTCCTAAAAATATTGATATTTTTGTTGATTTATTTTGTGGCGGAGCAAATGTCGGAATTAATGTTAAAAGCAATAAAACAATACTAAATGATACAAATGACAATTTAACTTTACTATTTAGTATGTTTAAAAATCTTGGTAACGACTTTTTATCTCTTATTGACGAAATAATAGAAAAATATAAACTTTCTCAAAGCTCAAAATATGGCTATGATTATTATAACTGTGATAGCAATACTGGTTTAGCACCATATAATAAAGATAGATTTTTAAAGCTGAGAGATGATTTCAATAACAGCAAAGATATTGGCTATTATCATTATGCAATGCTTTATACTTTAATTTTATATTCTTTTAATAACCAGATACGTTTTAATTCACAAGGACACTTCAATTTACCAGTTGGAAAACGTGATTATAATGAAAAGATGAAACAAAAATTACAAAAGTTTATTGATAGATTGAAAGAAAAAGATTATAAGTTTTCAAACTTAGATTTTAGAGATTTTGATATTTCAACTCTTAATTCAGATAGCTTTGTATATGCAGATCCACCATATTTGATAACGTGTGCAACTTACAATGAGCAAGGTGGTTGGTCTGAGAAAGATGAGCATGATTTATTGAATTTCTTAGATGATTTACATAAAAATAACATAAAGTTTGCATTATCTAATGTTTTACGAAGTAAAGGAAAAGAAAATTCAATTCTTATTGAATGGACACAGAGAAATTCTGATAAATATAAGGTTATAAACTTGAATTACAGTTACAATAATTCAAATTATCAAACAAAAAACAAATCAGAAGTTACGGAAGAAGTTTTAATTGTTAATTATGGAGTGTAGTAATTATGCCATACGAGAATATTCCATTTAAAAGTTATTGTTGGAGTTTAGGAACAACAAGTTTTAGAACAAAGCAGTTCAATCAAAAAGTTGAACAACAATTAAAATTGTTGCAAGAATTTTTTGAACTATCAGAAAACAAAAATGAAACTTGGGATGGCAATAGACAATTACAGGCAAGATACTATGACTTTTTAAAAGAAAACGAATTCACAAAAGGAAATGCACCTAACAAAGATAAAGATGCAAGAGAAAAAACTTCAGGATTATGTGAATTAGGTTTGATAGATAGTAACAGAAGATTAACAGAAGTTGGTTTAAATTTACTTGAATTATCAGAAAATAGTGATTTTGCTAAATCAAATATTTTAAAAATAGCAAAAGATAGTTTTATATTTACAAAGCAATTATTAAAATTGTCAAATACACAAGTTGATAATAATGTTGTACGACCATATTTAGTATTGATTTATATGTTATCAAAATTAGAATACCTTACTAATGATGAGTTTACTTATCTATTACCGCTTTGTGTTAGCAAAGAAACAACATTGAATATAATTGATAGTATAAAACAGTTAAGAAATGGTGAAATTTCAATAGATAGAATTATTTTAAATACAGTTCTTGACTTACCTAATTATCCACAAGCAAAAAGTTTATTTATGCAAAATTCTGTGTCTGAAGAACTTATTTGTACGATAGGTATGAATAGAAAAAGTAGAAATTATGACAAACCATATTACCCATTATATGTAATTCTAAAAGAAATTTGTGTAAATAAAAATTATTCAAAACTATATCAATTATATGAATCTACTGATTCTATAAAATTGAAAACTCATTGGCGAAAATACCTCTTTATTTCAACAAATAGAAGTAATTTAAGAAATACTCCTCAAGAATGCTTATCACATGCAAAAATCTATGATGTTCACAATGAAAATGAGTTTAAGGATATTTTCTTTGATATGTTACACTTATTTAAGATTAAAGCGAATTTGTCTGATTACAGTGATTTAAATGAAAGATATTTTAAAATAACAGATACTATTATTTTTGAAGATAATAAAGTTCATTTTGATGTTATCCCCCAATTTTATTTTAAAAATATATCTGATGAATTATTTAAAGAAGCTTTTTCAACAAGCAATTTATTGCATAATGATTGTAACATTACAGAAATATCTTCTTGTTTAGATGTTGATATAAATTTAGTTTATCGTGAAATACAAGATGACTTGGGAATTCCATTAGTAGATGAAAGCAATATTTCTCAAATATTATCAGATGAGCGCATAAGTAGATTTAGAAAGCTTATTGATGAAAAATTCTCAGATGAAAATCTTGTAGAACTGTTAACGTATTTTGAACAACGTAATGACAATAAAATTTTTGAAATGGTTACAGACAATGCTACTGTGCCAACAATATTTGAATATATACTTGGAATTGTTTGGTATAAAATAAGCAATTATACGGGTAATATATTAGAATTTATGAATCTATCATTAGAAGCCGATTTGTTGCCTAGAACTCATGCTTGTGGTGGCGATGCAGATATTGTTTATGAATATGAAGAAACTGCTGATTATCCAAAACATTCAATGTTGATTGAAGCTACATTGATGGATGAATCTACACAACGTAGAGGTGAAATGGAACCGGTATCAAGACATTTGGGAAATTATGTTTTAAATACAAATAACAATGCATATTGTACATTTATTTCACCATATCTTGATATTAATGTATTAAGCCATTTTAGGAGTCTAAAAAATAGTGGTTATTATAATCCACAGGACTATAACCAACATGTTGAAAGTTTAAAAATAGTACCATTAAAAACAAAAGAACTTAAAACAATTATTCAAAAAGGTACCAAGTATAAAGACATATACAAAGTTTTTGATAATGCATATCAATCAAATACTCCATTACCAAATTGGTATGAAAATGAATTAGTAGCAAATTTATAACAAGAGGGGTATATCTCATGTTTAATCAGCCTTGTAGTGCACAATCAGCAGCAGAATATCTGAAAAAAGAACAAGAAAGAGAATTGCAACCAAAAATTCAAATTGCAGAATTGCAAAAACAGACAGAAGTTTTATCTCAAGCAAATGAACTCACACAAATAAATGCAGAACAAATTAAATTATTGGTAAAATTAGCAAAACAGAATCAAATTTCAGCAGATATACAAGCTAAAGCTTCAAATAGACTTGCAACAACAGCGATATGGATTTCGATATTTGCTTTGATTATTAATATAATTCAAATCTTCAAATAATTACTTGCTATTTATACTCCTTTGAGTGATTTATGCAATGCCTAAGGAGGTGTCGTATGAGTAAAAACAAGAAATATCGAATTAAAGCAAAAGATTTTAAAAGATTAGAGAAGTTAGCTGAGCGGATTTATAACACTATAGTTGTTCTTGGTTATTTCTGTTCAACACAACAAGAAATTGAGAAGTTATATAGCATAACTCCAATTGTTGAAAATTTAAGATGAGATGCTGATAATGTAAATTCATATTATATAAATTATCCTAATGATGAAATTAAGTTGTATTAAATACCCTGTTCAAAAAGCGTTCAACAGCTTTCAAAAGGCGTTTAAAAATAAAAATAGGTATCAGAGTACCTTTTTGAAATTTTCATGCAAAATAACGCAAAATAAAAGGAGCTGTTAAACTCCCAAATAAACTACTCATGAAAAAATTTTTCGGTATCAAATCGTGAAAAGTTTAGGTTTCTGAATTTTTCTATTTTGTTATCTGAATATTCTTTCTTCACCCAACGAAGATATGTTTTAGCAGAAGATACTTTTGCTCGATTAATTTTTATTTTAATCAATCTCTCAAATCTTTGAATTGCAAGTTCTCGTGCTTCACTTAAAGAATACTGTTTTGGCGAAAGATAATATTCTTTAAAAAAATAATATATTTCACCGGGTTCTCTTGTTTCTGATCCTACAAGATTTATCAAGCCATTTCTTGAAATTTCATATCTAAATTTATTATATTTATTTAATGTAATATTGGCTGTTTTTAACGTCTTTTTAAGTTCTCTCTCATTCATTCCTTGAGTTTGTTTTAATAACTTGAACATATCTTTTATATTTTGTTTAGTTTCAGGAGGAGCAAAGAAATAATCAATAAAGCCATCTAACTCATTAATATATTTGGGAAAAACTTCTTTAGGCTTTTTAACTTGAAATGGCAACATATGACGCATGCAGTCGCTGTCACTTTCTATTGTTTTTTCTTTGGATTTACTTATTTGAGGAATATAAATATATGAATCCCCATTATCTTTTATAATATTTTTTGACGTTAGTTTTTCTAAAATCGGAATAATTTCTATTTTTGATTTTTCAAGTAGGATTTCTAAATCTTCTACTGTAAAAATATTTAATTTCTTAATCGCTATTTCAATATTTTTTTCTAATAAATTTTTCCTATGTCTTGTTTCCACCTTAAAACTCCAGTTCTTGCTTTGTAATTTTCTTATATCCGTTAGTTTGTGCCAATTCTTCAATCTTTAAAATATAAATTACAATTTGCCTTAGTCGATTGGCATTTTTAGCAATCATTTCAATTACTTCATCATCAACCGGAACTTCGCATAATTTTGTAACAATTTCTTTTATATCTTCAAAATCAAAAGGGACAAATTTATAAATACCCAAAAGCCTGTCATATAAATGCTTAAATCTTTTTAATTTTTTATCAGCAGCACCCATTCCAACTAATAAAACAGGAATTCCTGTTTTATCGTGCAAGTCACGAACTGTTTCAATAGCTCTTGTAGATTCTACCAAGTAATCCACTTCATCCACGATTAACATTCTTGGTTTTTCTATTAACTTCGCAACAGCTTGATCAAATAATTCAAAAGATGTTTTCTTTGGTTCTTCCCCCAATTCCTTAACAAGAGTTTTTAAAAACCAGATTCTTGACATTCCATTTGTTGCTGTAACCAGTGTGGCATTTTGATTTAAAGTCCACCAAAGAACAGTATTGCTTTTGCCCAATCCTGGTTCACCATATACAAGTCCAATTTTAGGAACATTATATTTTGCATTATTTAATCTTTCTATTAATGAAACAAATGCTCTAACATTTTTTGTTTTTACAAATGTTCTTCTCATAATTATCTCCTTTTAGTCCTCAACGCCATACAACAATTTATATTCGGTTGATTTTTCATAATTATCCACCCATTTCTGCTCATCTTCAGATAAATCAGGTTTGTTTTTTAGATAATCATATCTTTCGTATTTATTATGAAATACAATTTTTTCAGGCTGAATTTCATCTTCTTTTAAGCTTTCAATGAGCAACTTTTTATCTTCTATGCTTGGCTTATAAATCACATTATCAGTTTCATTTAGTGCTGGTAAATATACCTTTTCTTTTTTCAGTTCTCTAAGATATTGTTTTACAGTTTGCTTTTCAAGTTCTTTTTGTTGTTTGATTCGTTGTTTTAATTCTTCCACATCTTTTGCTTCGCCTGTATAATTAGCAAGTGGATGAATTGGGGCAAGTCTTTCGGCTGTACATAAAAATTCGCCCGACATTGTAAAAACTTTGATATAAGACAAATCAAAAAGACTATATTTTATAACAACTTGAGTCCTTAATCCGTATAAACTTTCGTGATAATAATCGGATTTTAAAAATCTTATTCCGTTTCTGCCAATATTTTTAATAACATTTACCATCATTAAATCATCTAGTGTTGAAATATCAATGCCATTACCTTTTCCCGCATCAAATACTTCCCCAATACTTAAACCCTCTACATTAGGACAAGGTTGTGCATAATGAAAGTTAACCATCCAACGAGTAATATAATTTATAACTTCATCCATTGTAGGAATGTAATTGTTGTGAATTTCTTTGTGGAAGCGTTCATTGCGTTTTTTATAAGCAGGTTTATTATCAATACAAGAACCCACAAAAGAAGGCAATATACGTTCAAAACTATCCTGCATTTCCCTAAAAAATCTTTCTATCGGTTTAGCTTTGGCATTATATGGTTTTGCGAAAATCGGAGTTATTCCAAGTTTTATAAATAAACCGCTAATATCATCATCTGCTGTAAAATAATCAGCCTTATATGCTTTTCCGTTATCCTGATAAACAAATTTTGGATATTTACCCAATGCAATAATTGAATTTCTGAGTGCTGAAGCAATGCATTGGGTATTTTCTTCCAACATAACTTCAAAACCAACCATTGCTCCCGATTTCCAATCTTGATAAGCAGCAATTGTTGGTCTGCATGGTTTGCCTGTAAAGGGATTTATAACTTCAAATGCAAGCCTATGCCCATCACCAATTAAAACATCTCCTACATTTAATTTTAAAATATCTCTTTCGATATATGGTATAACTTTATCTCTTAAAGCTTTTGCTCCTTCTCTTGCAAATATCCACATATCATAGTGTTCCTGTTTATACTTTGAGATAAACCTCCGATATGTCATCTCGCATGCTAAATTAGTTACACCCTGCTGTAATAAAAGGTGCTTTGTTAATTTGATAGCTTTTCCAATATTTGGTTGGTTAGGGCTCAGTAATATTTTTAAAACTGTTTCCTTTTCTTTTTCTGAAAATTTATCTTTATTCGGTTGCGATTTATATTTTGGAGCTAATACTTTCCAATTATCAGCATTTTCTTTTAGGAGTCTATCCCAACGCATTATTGTTGATATTGCTATATTGTTAATATTTTCATACTGATTATTTTTATTTGGCATGTTGTTATAAACAGATACAAATTCTTTAATAGCATCAACCTTTTTACCTTTATAATTAACGCAAAAAGCACGCCATTTCATTACAATATCAAATTTAGTTAATGCTCGTTTTTTACTCTTTTCACTAATGGGAGTGTTAAAATTCTCTGTGGAAATTTCGGTCGAATATAGTTTATTAACTTCATCTTGCCACTCTTGTTCAATAGATGAAACTAAAACTTCATATCTCTGGCAAATTTTTCGCCCTATATATTTTCCGCTTGTTACTAATTTGCGAACAGATCTATCAGATACGCCTTTAATTTTTGCAAGCTCGGTTGCTCTAATCCACTCCATTAAATCCTCCTGTATTTCAATAATTTGTATTGAAGTACAATTTTTGTAGATTAATCAAGATAGGTTTTATATTATACTAAATAGACCAATGGTATAGTGGAATAATATACCATGTAATTCTAAAGTTTTGTTATAAATTACTCGGGCTGATGGTTATTATAATATTTCTCATGTATAATTGGTTTATGTACGACAAAGAACCTAAATGGGCAAAATATATTACAGAAGATTCTATTGATGACTATGGTTTATTAGACTTAGTCAACATAATTGGACTTGAAGCAACAAAAAAGTTGATGATTCATTATGCAGGAAATAGCATTAGAATTCCAAAATCAGCCAATACAAAATATAAACATCAATATGTTTTAGATAATTATGATGGAACAAAAATCTCTAGAATGAGAACTGCTATTGAATGTCAAATTACTGAAAATTATATTTTTAAAATTATGAAAATGTATAAAGATAAAAAGCCAATGTAAAAATTATACATTATAACCTAAGTATCTCAGTCCTGAATTTGTATTTTCGTTTCTAATTGGCAATTCATCCCTAAGAAGTCCAATAACTTCTTGTGCTGTGGATTCCCCAAAATATCTTATAGAAGAATTTTTTATTAATTTATCAAGTTCTTTTGGAGAAGCTATTTTTAATTTCTGAATACACGATTTTACATCTTTTACATTGTTTTCTTTTGCAAATTTCTCTTTCCAGTTAAATCTTACAGAATTGGTCAAATAAGTATTTATGTTATTTGCGAGAAATTCGGATATATCTTCTAAATTTGCACTATCTATGTTCTGATCCGAGAATATTTCTAGTGCATTTTTTCTATAATTCATTCTGATGCCTTCATTATCCCATACAGAATCAGAAATTATCCAATTATGATATTCTTGAATACAATTTTTTAAAAGTTTTGCTTTTTGTTCACTATTTAAATTGTTTACTTCAAATGAATAGTAGTAATCTTTTGAAGAATTATTCTCTGAATGATGGAATAAGTAATTCAAGAAACTATCTATTTCAAATTTTAGCGGTGAATTTTTCCAAATTCTACCATAGGATTCATATTGTTTTGACAATTCATTATATTCATTCAGGAACTGTTCATAACTACATTTTTCAGTAAGCTCTTTTGGCAATTTAATAATTGGTTTTAAATCAGGATTAAAACCTTCTGTATCAATATAAGTTGAATTATTCAATGCTTCATCCAACATTTCTTGATTAACTGGTGTTCCAAGTTCCCAAATTTCATTGTACATTGCTTCAAATCTATCAACATCTAATATATCACCGGCAACACCTGTTTCATAGTTTACATATAATCCTCTATAGGTCATATTAGCAGAGGTTACAACCGAATAATCATCCATTAAATACATTTTTGCGTGTAAATGTTTTAAGCTTCTTAATTCACAATTATTACCTAAGAAAAATTTTAAAATTTTATAATTATTGATTGAAATATTATTCAAATCAGTAAGAAGTCTGAAATTTGGCTTGTGTTTCTTAATTTTGCTTATTTGAAAAATATAATAAAAAATCTTTTCACTACTTATAAATGGTGAAGATATCCATAGACGATTACATATTCTGCCTGAATGTTCGTGTAGATAATTGGTAATACAATCCATTTTTGTAGTATACCTAAAATCAATTAAATTATTAATTAAATCTGCCATATTTGCTCCTAAATACTATTATATCTAACTATATTATTATAAATAAGCATACAAAACTAGTTCCGATAAATTGGTTCCGCAAATTTAAAAACTTTACTGATTTTTTATAAATTTCTCAAACTCAATGTTACTTTTAAAAATCAGCTTTAAATATTTATATACATTAAATTTTAGGTATTTATACATAAAACAAATTTATTGGGTTTGAGCCATAAAAGTTCCGCAAAATTACTTTTTTTAAATTCTCAAACATGTGTAATTTGCCTTTCCGACCAATCCTGTTTATATTTCCGACCAATCCGTTTGTACTCATTTTATGTGTTACTTTACATTAATTTTTTAATTCCTTGCACAACTGGACTATACCAAAATAATCAAACTATCCGTACAGTCCCCAAAAAGTCCATTTCGGCAGTTTGATTTTTTTGGTAAACTTAATTTTCCGACCCGAAAACGCCCTCGCAGAGCGGGCTGTCCAAAATAATTGTAAAAGGACACATGGTTTGATTATTTGTTCCACATGGTTTGATTATTTTGGGCAACATAAATTTGAAATATTAAATAAATGAGCAAATTTGCAATTTTAAGAATATAAAGTTACTGTCATAAAAACAAATTAAAATATATAAGTTAACTCTGCATTTTATCAAGCAGAGTTTTAATTTCCATAATTTTTTCTTTTGCAATTTCAGAATCAGAAAAAGACTTAGCAACACATTCTTCAAGATGTGTTTTCAATATATTGCTTTCAACATGTTTTATTGCTGAACGTACAGCCTTGAGCTGCACAATAATATCCGGACAATATCGTTGTTCTTCAATCATTTTCTTGATACCTTCCAACTGACCTATTGCCCTGTTTAGGCGAGGTATCTCATGTTTATGGCTCGGATTTTCTGATTTTTTTATGTTCATATCGTTTGTAAACTCTTTTTTCATTCTTTCATTATACACAAAAAGGAGCAGCAACGCCGCTCCTTAATCCAAAAATAATATTCTATTTTTTAGGAAGTTCATTGCACTCAGGCGGGCAATTACATTTGTCTTCGGTGCAAGTACAGTTGTCTCCGCATTTGCAGTTAACGCATTTGCAATGTGGATTTGAACATTTAGCCATATTAGCCTCATTTTTCTTTTATACCCATAGGGGGTATCTAACTACATGTACATAATCCCCTATAGGGGTATATTTGTCAAGTGGTCTTTTTATGATAAATCGTGTATTAATCCATCTCACCCTTGTAGGCGCAGGGGATATTTTCTTCTTTTAAATAATTCATTCCCCACTTGTTTAACTCAATAATTGCAGGAATAAGTGTTTCACCTCTTTTAGTGAGAGAATATTCAGTTTTTGGCGGCACTACGGGATAAAGTTTTCGTTTGATTATTCCATCTGTTTCAAGTTCTTTTAACTGTTGTATAAGCATTTTGGGAGTTGCGTGTGAAATCAATTTTTGTAGTTCATTATATCTCAATGTTTTATTTATAAGGTGTCCGATTATAACTCCTTTGTATTTCCCGCCGATTATCTCCATTGTTGCCTCAAGAGGACATTTATATTCATCTTTCTTATGCTTCGTCATAATTAAAGTCCCTAATTTACTTTTTAGTAAGTATTATACAAAAAAGTGCATTCTTGTCAAAATGATAATAAATGTATAAAATTGCTTTATTATAAGGAGGGTATCTAAATGAAAATTACACAAGTAAGAAATGCAACAATTATAGTGGAATACAATAATACAAAATTTCTAATTGACCCGTGGCTTATGCCTAAAGATTATATGCCGGGATTTGATACAGCGATAAATTCCGAAATTCGCCAGCCAAGAGTGGAGCTTCCTTTTGAAATTGAAAAAATTGTTGATGTTGACGCTGTTATCATTACTCATATTCATCCTGACCACTGGGATGAATTTGCTGAAAATGCTCTGGATAAAAATATAAAAGTTTTTGTTCAATCTTCTGTTGATAAAGACTACGTTATCTCAAAGGGTTTTACAAATGTTGAAATTATACAAGAATCCGGAACAAAATATAATGGGATAACTCTATACAAGACAGGCACCCAGCATGGCAAAAGAGAAATAATTAAACCGTTATGCGATTCTATCGGCTTGCCTTATGATGCGATGGGTGTTGTTTTTAAATCAAAAGATGAAAAGACATTGTATATAGCAGGCGATACTATTTGGTGTGAAGAAGTAATTGAGGCTCTTACAAAATACCATCCTGATGTAATAGTTATAAATGCTTGTGCTGCAACGGTTTTAAACGGTGAACGGCTAATTATGAATATTGATGATGTAAAAAATGTTTTGGATGCTGCGCCTGACGCAAAAGTAATTGCAAGCCATATGGATACAGTAAGCCATCTTTCGGTTACAAGAAATGATTTAAAAGAATTTAAAACTAAAAATAATATTGGTAATCTGTTAATCCCTGATGATGGAGAAACGCTTGATTTTATAGGCAATAATTAAAATTTTATACTAATGAAGTTGCTCAACCCAAGGTCGGAAAAATTTTCCCGACCTTGTTTCAAATTCTCAAACCTTATGATATTTTTGTGAAAATTTGCGGAACTGGACTATTCCTAAATAATCAAATTATCCGTACAGTTCAAATTTGGTGCGAATCTCACTGATAATATACAAATCTCAATCTATCCGTACAGTCCAGAAAAAGTCCAGTTTTCCAGTTTGATTTTTTTTGAACACTTAATTTTTCCGACCCGAAAACGCCCACACAAAGCCTGCTTTACCAAAATAATCTATCTAGCCGTACAAATCAACCTGGACAAAAAACTACATTTGACGAGAATATCATCCGGAACAATTTGATTTTTAAAATCGCGAACAATCCTTCTTTTATATATAGCGTCATATAGTTCCATTAAATATTCTCCTATTAATAAATTATCATATAAAAAAGAGATAGAAAAATCTATCTCTTTTTTATTCACGCGTGGAGACTCTGCCGAGCAAAACAATCCTGTGAATTGTTTTGCGAGAGGTAGAACCTCCGTATGCGACAGCATACCGGGGTGAGAATCCCATAAAAAAACTCTCAAATGAGAGTTTAAAAACACGCGTGGAGGGATTGTCTTGGATTTCCTCCAAGCTCTCAGAGTTTCGCCTACGGAGTTTCACTCCTGACGGCTCAATCTGTTCGCTATCCGGACTAGCAGCTTTGCTGCGTCGTCCGTACGGAAATCCGCTCGAACCCGGAACTAAGCTAACGCTTAGTTTGGCTCTCATCCCTATACACTCCTTCTTAAGCGTCTGGCTCTTTGATGACAGTTATCTTCAAGTTGTCAACTTTAATCA
>OBKR01000889.1_pt1 | contig 29619 bp, 29 predicted proteins | sample 1518991 | NCBI WGS metagenome assembly OBKR01 (sample SAMEA2452117, study PRJEB22498) | human gut metagenome | biome: human feces; feature: human gut; material: feces | place: Australia | collected 2012
CATCGCAAAACAACGCCTTGACAAGCCAGTATATTCCGCAGATTGCCGACAGTATGCCGACTACCATACAGATTGACCTGCCCGAGATTACCACTCTCCTATCGTTCTTGATTTCCATATGCAGATTTTTTAATAAATGGTGCCGTCAGAGATATTTTTTTGCCTCCCGGATGCTGAGAGGATGCATCTTCTGCCGGTGTCTGTCGATGAAATCGCGTACCCATTCCGGGTCGGACTTGGAGTAATCCCGCAGACTCCAGCCGATAGCTTTGTTGATAAAAAACTCAGAGCTGCCGAAATTATTGACAAGAATCCTCTCGAGGAGAGTAACATCCGTGGCACGCTTCCTGCAGAGCTGATGATCGATGGCGATTCGGCGCACCCAGAAGTCCTCATCTTCCGACCACCTCAGCATCAAATTATTAATTCGGCTATCCGTGAACGCGATATTGCCGATCACCCTGTCCAGGCCGTCGATTGTGTCCCACCACTGCTTTGAACGTACAAACCTTTCTATCGTGGCTACATCATCGTAGGTAAGGAATTTTTGCATAGCCACGAGGTAATCCTTCGCTACATACTGAAACTCGCGATGCTCATCATTCCAGCACCGCTCAAGAAAATTCCAGTCGACAAGTCCATTTTTCTTTTCACGGCCAAGCATGGATTTATAAACGGCCCGTCGTTCCGGCGTGGGAATCCCGTAATACGTGAATTTACCGCGCATATACGCCGCCATCTTACCGGCGGCTTCCTCATCACGCAACAGTTCAAACGCAGCCTTTATTTCCTGATATTTATCCATATGTTTGCCCTTAGAGAAGTTTGCTTTCTATTATCTGTTTTTTCTTATGAAAACTTCCTTTAATGAAACTCTCAAGAGTGGCAATCTCCTGATAAATCTCAGACAAGGATGCGGCAATTTGTTTCTGTATGGACACCTCCTCTGGAACTACGATCTGATACGCTATTATTGTATCGCGCTTGCCACGAGGCATTTTCGTGCCTTTAATATCCGACATTATATGGTCGAAGAATTGCTGCTGCCGCAACGAATAATATATAAATGCGCTGTCGAACCGGGATTTATCCGTATTACGTAAAACCAGAACGTCGGGACTGCAACCGCCATCAACATCAGCCAACCAGATTTTCCGGAGATAAGGCCGGATGTTGGACAGAAGAATATCGTCTTTCCGATATGAAATGACTGATGCAATATTCGGAATTCCCTTATAAGGCTCAACTCCTTTGCAGTGTTGCAGCATATTGTCAGTGCTGACATAGGCCGACGGAGAGATTTCGGAATATGGCACACGGTCTCCGACAAACTCCAGACAATCTCTTAACGTCACGGTCTGCCCTTGAATATTGGAAATCAATCGGCGCGCCCGGGAGTGTAAGGAGTCAATCCTATCGGAAGCTTGCTTAATTTTCATATCAATGTCGTCACACCCGGCAATAATCTCATCCTGCACCGGTTTGGGGGCATTTGGGATTTGAATCGACATATAATATGTCATATTCAGATTCTTAATGTTGCCCATCCCGGACTGCATCGAGAAGGTGTGACCTTCATTATAGAAATTATTAAGAAGATGAAAGACATATCGGGACTGAAAGCGTGCGCTGGCTTTCAATCTCAACCTGACGGTGAAGTTGCTGAAGGAACAGATGGAATCATGGGAATCGAAATAAGCGACCCGACCTACGGCCTGAGTCTGGCTACCTCCTGATTTCTCCAAAATTATATCTCCGGAGGCAAGAGTGCGTTTTTCCAATTGCTTTTCTTCCACCGGGAGGATGACTGACGGCTCAAGCCTCAGGTTTCCGAAATTGTCGAAGTTGGAATTTTTCAAAATCTGAACTTCCTTAAACGGTCCCTTTTTGCCTCGCCACAGACCACCAATAGTGGAATAAATCTTTGAAAGCGGGGTATGACTGAACCTGCTTTCAATAGTTGTTTTAGGGATAGCGGTGTGGAGCTCCTTGGAGAAGGAATGGCGTCCAAAATCTATCATATCAACCAGATTTACCGTCGAGACATATGGCTCCAAATCCTCAGGAATATCAAGTTCCTCTCCAAGGAAATGATGACGGATTACGGAATTGATCTTACTATCATCGAGCAAATCCGTCGGGTTGAACAACGGCGTGACTATTCCATTGATACCTCGTATCTGCGACATGGTATCGTCTTCCCCATCTTCCTCATCATGAGAGTCGGAAGACTGCATAACGTGGAGATAATTGATACCTTCCTGGCCTTTACTTTCGCTCCATTTGTAGCCTAAGAACTTCTGCCCCTCCGCAGTAGAGGCCGGAGCCTTTACGACAACTACAGGATGGTCTACAGCAAACGCAAGTATAAAGAAATATAGTTTTTCTTTTTCTATCGATGCTATAAAATTATAAAGGGCGGACTGAAATTCCAGCTCTTTTTCTTCCTTCGCAAGCTGTTTATAGGCTTTCGTCTTAGTTTTGGCCAGAAATTTAGTTCTGACCGTTTTAGCGCTTTCACAGACATCTTTCATGGCATTTCTGCTGTTGCTGCCGAACGCCTCGATATACCGTTGAAATATCGCGGTCTGCGAAAGATATTCATTTATTTCGCCACATAAGAAGGTGCGGTAATCCTCTACGCCATAATTCTGATGCTTACAATATGCTTCCACAAGGTAAGCATCTTCGTAGACGGCATCAGCACCGGTATGGTTTGAAAACCATGAGTTTACCCTGTTGGAGAAATGAGCTGAGTCTGGAGCGACGCGCTCTTTCCTCCTCAGGAACAATACAACGGTGCTCGTAGATGTCTTCCCGAAGGTCTTATTCCCGAATTCCGATATGGCAACAATATCAAAATCGCGCAGCAATATCTCTCTGGATTTCGCAAAGATACCGCTTTTGGTAAGAATGGTACTTGGCAACACAAGGGCGGCAATACCGTCGGAAGCCAGAAGCTGAGAAGCGCGTTCAATAAAAAATGTCTCGATTGCGTTGTTCTTATCAATGTTTATGTCCTTGGAAAACAGCTCGAATTTTTCTCTTTCCTTCGGAGGCAACGTCTCTAAAAAGCCTGAAACTGCATATGGCGGATTGGCGACAAGGATATCAAATGTACCATCGTCGATTCCGTTGATTTTATTCAGCGCATCGGAATAAAGAATATTTATATCATCCTGCCCATACATGAATGCCGCTACCTTCGAAACCTTAGAAAGGCGGTATTCTTTCTCGATTCCATATATTTTTGAATAGAACTGACAGAGGGGGATGTCGGGACGGTGGGCTGCGGCAAACTCCTTGATCCGCGCAGCATATTCTGTCAGGAAATGCCCGGCACCGCAGGCATAATCGATGGCTCTGGGAACATCGCGGTGCGACATGACAACAGATTCAAGTGGCAAAGCGCTGACAATAAACCTCACTATCGGCATGGGAGTAAAAAACTGCCCTTCGCTTTGCTTGACACCCTTGGTGAGGAAGCCTTCAAATAGATCTCCCAGAAATTGATTCTGATTGTCGTTCGCTGATTTAAGCCTGATATTCTGAAGCATCTGAACCACTTTTTTAAGAACACCGGCGTTCTGATAAAAAAGTTTTTCATTATGCACACTCATAAACGAAAAATCGTTGTCAGAGAAGAATTTCAGCGCGCGGAAATAGCCCAGTATAGTATCTTTTGTAGCATCAGGATCATTACCGAATCTACGAAACGCGGTTTCGATCTGCTGATTCTCGATGTAAGTAACCTCCTCACCGAGAAACTTTTTCATGCCATCCCGGTAAAGCCGCTGCAATCTGTCCTGCAATTGGAAATCATCGTCGTAAACCGAACCCTTCCAATAAAAATGTAAATCAGACGGATTGTATGTCTCGTCAACGACTTTCGCCAGGAAAAGATTGACTAATTTATCGAATGCATTTTCTTTCCCGCTTACGTTGTGCTGACGGAGAATAACCGCAAACTCATTGTATAATTTCTTTATTTCCGCGTCGTCGACCTCGCGAAGATCGGAAATCGAAAACTTGTCTTTACCTATTTCATAAGGTGCAATATCGTCCTCGAAAATGCCGACTGAGAAACTGTCACATTTGTAAGTATCTTTCCAGACAGAGAAAAGCTCAATATTGTTTCGAGCCTTTATGTAGGATGCCAACGACTTGTTTGTTTCAAGCAGTTGAAAATTGTCCTGAACATTTATAAGATGATATGACGAATCTATATCGTCATCCTTGAAACACGAGGTATACAGACAGAGGAACCTGGTCGACTGCTCCTGTTGAAAATAAGAGAAAAGCTGACCACCGTCTATAAGTGTTCTCTTCCACTCCGAGTTGAATTCCGCACCATAGGTCTTACACTCGATTATCATCAGGGAAGATACTTTTATGCCGCCTTCTGAGGCTGTTTTCGTGCGAATCCATATATCGCCGAATCCGCCACTGGCCCCTCGCCCCAGTTTCCAATGCGGCTCCAACTCCAGATGTTGTGGTTGATAGCCCTTAGTCAACAGACGATCCACACATTCAAGTACAACAAGGGATTCGGGCTCATCGAAATTTGAAGTGGTATTACGGGTTACTGTAATGCCAATATCTTCATATTTAATATGATTGTTTGCTATGTCGATAATAAGCGGTCGGTCGGATACATCATAACTTTTTGAGAAAATATTTCCATTATTCTCAAAATGCATCAGACGCAGGGCCTTTTCAATTCTGTTTAATTCAATCATCTTGAAAGCAAAAACACTTCCGGAATATCTGATGTCCGACCATAGCGTGTGACGACAACGGAGAATTCTAACAGCCTGCCGGCTTTGCCGTGAAATCTCTGCGTCAGTCGGTCATTCTCAGATTCGGGTCTTCCTAAATGCAAAGCTACTAAATAATTCCGGAACGACGGACATATCGCGGAAGAATTCACCGGAATTCACATGGGCCACGGACTCCAGCTGCCGTGCATTCACAGCTTATAAACGATGATGCCAGTCTTGCCGTTTCTGATTTCAAGACAGAGAACGTAGCCACCCGATTTGAATCGGATGACCACGCTTTTTATTTCAGTGTTACTGAAAAGAAAATCCAAAGCATCGGAATATTTCCGGATGTTAGAATCGTCTTTGAGAATTACCACTTTACAAGTTCATTGAGAATGTTGCCATCCGTTGCATCTTCGGAAGTGAACGTATTGCCGCGATACTGCGCACAAAGCATTACAAGCGGTTCTGTGCCGTTGTTGCGCACGCTGCGGCGACCATCAGGTGCCACTCGGACTACGCTGCCTTCTTCAACCGTAAAGACATCCCCGTCAACCTGAAATTCGCCTTTGCCGCTGAGGAAGAAATAAAGTTCCTCATGATTCTTGTGAGTGTGCAGGAAACCGGTTTCCTGACCGGGAGCGAACACCTGGAAGGAGAACTCTGCGCCGGTAGCACCTACTGCATGACCACCGAACACTTTGCCGGGAATCCTGACTTCCGAGCCGAGTTCGAGAACGTAGTCTTTGATGTCGGCAAGTTTGCCGAAGTTGGCGGCACTGAAATTAGTGCCTTTTACGATTGCCTGAATCTGTTTCATAGCTGTACATATTAACGTTAATGATTTTTGTTCTTTTGTGTCAATTCTGCGGTACCGGGATAGCCCCCAACTGGACGAGCATCGAAAACAAATCCGGCAGCCCATGCTCGCGGATAATCCTACCATCCTTGAATTCGTAGATGTTCATGGCGGTTACACATACTTTTTCCCCGCTTGCAGGCATACCCATAAATGGGTTGGTCTGTGTGCCGGTCATCGTGAAGCGTACCATCACTTTGTTGTCGTCAGCTATAAATTCCTCGGCTTTCCAGCGCACATCGGGCATGGCGCCGCGCATCATGTCAAGAACGGCAGTATAGCCTTGGAACCCGTGCATTGGTTCCGGAGAAGTGGGCGCATAGAACACAACGTCCGGTGAGATTATTGACTGACCGAGTGCCACGTCCCCGGTATTTATGAAGTCGATGAACTTATACATCACTTCAAGATTGAGCTTTTTACTTTCCATATAGTTTTTATTTATCATTTTCTGATCGCAAAATTACAATACAATCAACCGTTTGTCAAGAAGTTACATTTTTCGCCTATGGTAACCTTTTTATCGGTTTTACTGATTATCAGCGAAAAAATTTTTATCGTACTTTGTATTTTTCTCCTGCCAATCAATGCGTGATTTACCCAATGATAGTATATCGGGATAATTTACTAACTTTGTAATTAAAAGTTAGTAAACATAGAGTATGAGAAAGAAAGAGGAAACCGGTTCAATAATAGAGATGTGCCCTGTCAGGAACGTCATAGCGCGATTCGGCAACAAATGGGCGCTCCTTACCGTGCTTATCATCGGTGAACAGGGCGTTGTCAGGTTCAACGAACTCAGCCGCTTGATTCCGGATGTATCATCAAGAGTGCTATCCTCGACACTGCGCACACTGGAAGCAGACGGATTCATCGACAGAAAAGTGTACGCCGTAGTTCCACCAAAAGTGGAATATCGGCTCACCGAGGTCGGGGAATCCCTCCTCCCCTTGATTCAGCAACTTACAGAGTGGGCGCAGACAAACATGAAAAAGGTGATAAGTCACCGTAAAGATTATGAGGAAGCGGATACCAAATAGGCCTGCAAAATGAAGCAAGTGACCAATCTGTATCTGGCGAGGCTTGATATAGTCAATGCCATATAAGTGAAAAAGACTGTTCTGCACCAGATCTCTTTTTCGGATATATTGAGCCCCATGAATCAGACAACTGGAATTTGCAGTTCAGTAATCCGAGATTCTATTTCATTTACAAATGGTCCTGGAAACGGATTGATACAATCCAAAAACAAAACGACTGATGGACTACGAAGATAATGAATACTGCGAAAATCCCGTTGATGAGATGATGACTGATTACGACTATCACATCAATACGGGCGATTTACCTGAACTATTTGATGAATTATCGGTTGACGACTTCATCGTCAACGTCAACGACTGAGACTAATTGATATAATGGCTAAAGAAAACCCTTTCAGCATAACGAATCTGCATACAACTCCATTGGGAGTTGAACGCATCAGGAGAAATCTTGACTTAAGAGAATCCATTGATGCCGTTAATTTTTGTCGCACTCTCATTCTCGAAGATTCCGCAAAGTTTGAACGCAAAGGCAAAAACTGGTATGTGACTTCCGGAGGTGTTAGAATTACTATCAACGCTCACAGCGACACAATTATCACCTCCCATAAAATCTAACAGTGGTTCAAATCATTCAAACACACCATCTCTGTAATAATGATGATGTGTAGTGCCTATTTTTCCGGTTGCAACAGCAATGATAGCATCATATCTTTTTGCTATTCAAATCCTGTAACGCGAGACGCATCATATTGATGTTTCCTTTGCAGTAAAAACATCGTCATATGATTTATCTGGATTATTTCCATAATTCAGATTTTGAGGATCTATGGACGATTCTCAGTGGCCTTTATATGGCGCCTGAGGATATGAAACCATCATATTCCACACTTGTTGACACTATCAATTCATTACCGGTAATACCGGAGTATTCTGCGCCGTCAATTCAAATGTGCCTTGACTCTGAAATGAGATTCAAGTAAAAAGTGTCCCGGTTCCTCAGGAGCGGCCGCTTGGCAGAGAGATTGAGATTGGCTTCCAAACCGACAACAGTGACTCAATGCAAATTGAGCCATAATACTCCGATTATCCAAAGAATATAGCAACTTTAACTTTTCGCGACATACAGATGCGCGTACAAATGGATACGTTATCTCATGTCTTTTTGCTTATTGAATCCTACGTCCAATGATTAATTTTTATCTTATATATATATGTTGGCCAGCTGTTGCGTTGCCCATTTTCGCAAAGAAGAGCATCCGGCGCCTCTAAAACTTTTAGTCACTGACATTTTCATATTATTAATCCATGCTTTACGTTGAGAAATATCATAAGAATCAATGTTGGATTTGAATTCCATGACCATGTTTTGAATTTTATCCCTGTTAAACAGGTTCTTAATCGCTTGTTCTTTTATGCGATTTAAAAGAAGGCAGTGAATCTCCGGTACATATTCTATCTGCTTGTCAGATTTTCCCTCAATAGACTTAAGAAAATTCAGAAATTTGCCTATTTCTAAAAATCGTTCTGTCAGAAGTTTTATTTGAACATCAGCCGAATTATCCTCTGCTGACATTTTGGTTAGAGTTGCGATTAGTTCTTCCGCAGTTTCGATTAAATGTTCGGCAGCTTTGTAGTTGACACTATTAATAAAGATGCATAGACGAGAATAAACATGATGTAGTTTATTGCACATATCTGGTATTCGTAATTCATTGGTTGAGTATGGATGAAAAAGTATTTGAGATGTATTGCCATCATGGGTATCAAATGAATTGAAACTGCGATTTGAAATCTTTTTCATTGAAATCACGGCGTCACGAACATTTTTTCGCCCATAATAGTATTTCCTCTTTATATTCCATATCTGTTTTGAGGTTAGCGTAATGTCTATGGTGAAAGGCTCAAATTCTCTTTTTAGATGAATGTCAGAATCAGATGAGACGAAACATAATCGAGTGATATCGGCGCCGGTCCGATCAACTTGAATGCTATATTTGGTAAGAAGATAATTTTCAATCTGTGGAAATGCGCAATATTCATGGAGCACCCATATATCCTCTTCCTTTACCGGACTGGTATACTCCACATAGAATAGTGCTTTTAGACCGTTTCCTGATGGAGACAACCATACGCTTATGACATAGCAATCAGATTTTAATTGAGATTTTACAAGTTCAATATTTTCTAATTTATCAATGTCGACAACGATTAATGAAGTATATCCACTAATGTCAAATTTGTATCTGTTTCCAAATGCAATCCCTGAGAAAATATACGCGGGTAATTGCTTTTTCTTTGCTTTGTATGATTGAATGTTATTGTTGATAAGTAAGCAGCGAATATTTCCAATTTGTTTCTCGTAATTACCGGTACGAATAGAGTTAAGTGCCTCAAATAATGAGATTGATTTATATGCTTTTGCCTGTACATTCGGACATAATGAAATTCGCTTGTGTAAAATGCTTTGCGTTTCCATTGATTCTTTTTTTGTTGAGGACAAGATATTAGGTGTAAAGATGCGCATACAAAACGGACTAAAAATATGTTTTGACAGCGAAAAGGAATTGGTCGAAGAAAATGCGTTTGAAGGCGGCAATATTGTTCTGTTCATAGAACATTAGCATGGCCTTTTTATAGTCGATTGAATCCACCGTGCGGAATGAAATCGGGCAATGGCCGTTGGCGATGAGAATACCGTTACTCACTATTCGGGCTGTGCGCTTGTTGCCATCGGTAAATGCTTGAATGTAGCTTAGCAAAACAAGCGCAAGCAGTGCTTTCTCGAAGATATTGCTCTTGCCATTAATGAGTCGCACAGTATCTTCAAGTGCCTCTCGGATCTGGGATTCATTGTCAAGGGGAGTGTAGTTTGTTCCGGTTATACCGACACGGCGATGTCTTATGTTTCTTTCAACGCCTAATTCTTTTGTAAGCAATGCATGAATCTCCTCGATACGGGCAACGGTTAAATCCTTAAGATAGTCCGGTTCATCAAGAATAAAGTCGAGCGCGTCCTTGTGATTAAGGAGCATCACGGCCTCCTCTTTTGTCTTTCCGCTTGCTGTCTGTTTCTCTTTCAGCAATCTTTCTGTCTCCAGCAATGAGTATGTGTTGCCCTCTATCTGAGAGGATTTCCAAGAGAGGTCGATGCCTAGTCGTTCCATCTCTTTGCGGTATTCCAACTCTGACATCTCCGAAAGATGCTGACGAAACAATCCTTGCGCGTCATCAAGCTGATGCAGCTCTTCCTGGGTGAATAAATCCACCTTTGGAAGAGTTTCATTTATGAGTTCAAAATTGAACGATTCCTGTACCTCTCGTTCATCCACGTCCTTGTCGAAGTATGTGTCGAGGTTTAGCTCCATAGTAACATGAGCTTGCGGAGTAAGCCTATAGCGCGTAGCCGGCCCTCGACCGACAACCTCAATGTATCCTTTTGCGACACCGTCGGCGATAAGTCGTTTGAGGGTTGCCGGACTCGGAGCATTGGTCAATGCAGAGCCGATTTCCGCTCTTGAAGCCTCCGGATTATAGTGCAGGAATTGGAGTATTTCAATCTCCTGAGTCATATCTGAAAGTTTTATCGGCTCAAAATTACTAAAATTTATTGGATCATCGGCTCAAATTGAGCCGATTTTTACTGTATTTCAGCCTGATTTGAGCCGATAGACCTATGTTGCCTTTGACCTATGACTTCTTAGATGCGCGCTGGCGGTGTTTCAGATTTAGATCTTGTAAGTTGCGTCCGAGGGTATCCTCCTTGGCAATCAAAAGAAGATCATCATCAAGTTGCAGAGCATAAAGAACACGGGCATAGATGCCGATTGAGACCGTGGGCGAACCTTTCTCAATGCGGTTAACAGTGAGAGGCGAACAGGTTGCGCGCTCCGTAACCTGCGCAATCGAGAGGTTACGACGTAGCCGGGCAAGTTTAATCTGCTCACCCATAAGTACCATTTTCTGCTCCAGTTTCCGAGGCAATTTAGTCCCCATAGTGTTCTTCGCCATACTCAATCCATCATTTAATACTGTAAATATAGTGAAAGTATTTATTATATGATATGTTGTGCGTTCAATAATTTCAGGTCATAATAACACCTCTCTCTGACATATGACCTAAATCCGGTGTTACTACACCGACAATGTTACTTGAAGCTATTCAGGACAGAGGCTATTTAAGGATTATCCATCTACCATTTTTTCAGGACAAGTCAAGATTCGTGTCCATGATTTATTAACCAAGTGGCGTTATTTTTAGCACCGGTGCGAGTCAGCAATCCCTTCCCTTTGAGCGCGCGGATTACGCGGTCGATTGTACTTTTGGAGAGGCGAGTGTTGGCTGCTATATCCGTAATGGATATGTTTGGATTGTCCTGAATCTGTCGTATTACTGCCATTTCTTTCAGCTAAAGCTGTGAAGATAATGACGTTTCCAAAACGTCATTTTGACGTTTAGAGGTGTCACTTTGAGGTTTAGCTACATCCCAACAGATGTGTAAAGTGCGGTTGCGGAGGTCTGCCGGAATACCAAACACCGCAAAATTCATAAATCGCTCCAATGGCTCGAATGTCCGGTGAATACCTTTGGGAATATTCTCATACTGAGAACAAACAAGAGCATTACGGAAGAACCAAGAGTGCTTTTCAAAACTCTCATTGTTCACCTCGAAGCCGAAACTTCTGAGATATTTGATAAGAAATACGGCAGTTGTGCGTGTATTACCTTCGCCGAAAGCATGAATCTGCCAGATGCCTGAAATGAATCGCACGATATGTCTGATCGCGTCCGCAGACGAAACGGTGCTGTAATCAAATTTCCTTTCCTCGCCGAAGTCATAATTCAGAAGTTCTGACAAAGAGTCCGCGCTGCCATAGCTGATTGTATCACCGTCAAGAATCTACTGATTCTTAGTAATGTTATATGTTCGGTACTGTCCGGCATGAGGCAGAACACCTTTGAAAAGAAAGCCATGAATGCGCGACAATTCCATAGGGGAGAATGTAAAAGCCTTCTCCGCCAAAAGAAGATTGATTCCGTCTGCCACTCGGTCTGCCTCAAAGGTTCCGTCAGCCTCCGCTTTCTCTCGAACCGATTTCTGACTATAATACCCCTCAAGTCGCTTGCCGACCTCCTCGCTCGAAATCTTCCCCTCGATATTAGCTTTAGCCTATTCAAGCAGAAACTCCGACGGCTTCAACCGGTCAACATCTTGTAAGCCGATAGCCATCGACCAGTTACGCGCACGCTCCTCCACTCCCGGTTCCCCGGAAGCAAGATACTGCTCAAACTCCTTATATCTGTCTTCGTATAACATAGTTAAATTGGGTTAACCCACGAGCGAAATCAATGGGAAAATATTCTTTAATGTGCTGACGCGCGGTATCAAGAAGATAGGCCGATAACTAAACTCATCTACATCCTGAAGACCGACGGCCGTCCGCCATGCATCAGTCTTCTCCTAAAGCCCTGGCTCGCCTTGGACAATGTATTTGTCAAATACGCTCATTGTTATGGAATTTAAGTTGTTATGTAAGTCCATCTTTAGAGGGTGTTTGAACCTTTTAATCTTCAATTATTTTCGATTTCATTTCGACAATCTCATTTGAAAGATGATATCTAGAAAGAATTATACTAAACATTTTGACCGCTAATTTTTCGGATGAAATATCCTTATCTTTATATGCTCTTAACATCCCCGAGAAGGCAATAAAGACAAGAAATGCTTTTAATATTGCATTATCTACACCTTCATTAATTAGCGAAGTATGATATTCTATCTCACAAAAGGCAGTCAAGAATAAATAAACAAAATACAATAAATTGACTATAACGTTAATATTTTTCCCATTTACTAAATAAAGAGCTAAATTTATTTGAAATTTCTGATAATCATGTTCTCCCCAATCTTTTAGTGGAGAATGTTTTTTTAATATCCAACGAAATAATTTTGGACAATAAACGCCAAATATAGAACCGATGGCAACACTAATAAAGAGTGCTGTTTCATTCGATATATTGATTACTTGTATGACTTTCAATAAGAAAATTGGGACACAGGATATTGAGAGCGCTATTATAAAAACCATTCCAAAACTTGCCAATATAACGAAGCCGGGATAACTAAAATCGAACAAGAACGATATTCCTTTTTTAATATATTGGAGGATTTTGTATACAATTTTTGAGATTTTTATGCCGAATTTTGAGACTTTCCTTAAAACTACTAAAACACTGATTACTGCTGCTATATAGTAAAAAGCCTTTATTCCTAAATCGCATGCTTTAAAGAATAGAAATTCGAACAAACAAAAAGTCAGCAGTCCCATAAATATGGAAAAACTGATATAGAGTCGGAACAATGTTTTGCCTGACAAGCTCCTTAAAAATTTTTCAATCGAACTCATTCATTATAATATTTATTCTGGTTTAAGTGATGCTTGATATCGAAAATAATGCATTTGGTATAGCCTTCGATTTAATAGCAGTATTTATTGTACTCGAAATCTGCGAATTCATAAATCGGCTCGAATGGTTTGAAAGAATGATGTATGTTGAAGCAATTTACTTCCTATTTTTTTGCCTCAAATTCCTGTTTCAATCTATATAATTTTGACTTAGGATTTGCAATGTCGCCTCGATAATTCTTATAGAACGATAAAACGTGTCTAACTTTATCATTAGAAGACAGTTCGTCAATATTATTGAAATTATTTTTATATATAATATCCAATGCTTCTTTTCTTTCGTCAATAGAAAGAGATGCCATTGATTTACGCCATTGTTCAGTATATCCGAGGTGTTCAAAGAAGAACCGAAATAATAGGAATGTCTCAGGCATAATTAGCAATTCCATAAACTCCTCAGTTGTTCTGCCAAAAGCCTTTTCAAAGAAAGAAACGCCCCTACCTATTTTCCCTTTGGTGGCATTAAGAATAGCTTGAACAGCGCGAATGTATTTCCTGTTCCAATGCTCGCCAATGTAATCTCTATCGTGGCTGTGTTCATCGCGAATAGGATGGTATTTCATAGGAAAAGAGTAAATGCTAACATCCAATTCCTCACAAAGCATAACATTTACTCGCATCCTGTAATATAAGTCTTCGGGTCTGTCTTTGAAATTATAGAGCAAATAATTAGAAAAATCTCTTATGCCGAACTTGTGACTGAGTTTTATGGCTTTGACATAAGCCGTTTCAGTCTTAATATCATCAAATGCAATACGAAGGGGTCGAATAGGAATTTGAGCAAGTAGAGACACTCGTTCTTCATTGAATAATCGTGCATCAACACCTTGGTTAAAATCTATATAGCGCAATCTTCCCTTTTGCTTAGCATATTTCTTATCAAAGAATTGTGCAAAGTAATGATAGGTCTGAACAATAGCATCTTTAGAGCAAGTAAGATGATGTACTAATCCATATTGTTTACGAACATCATATATTTCTGTGCGAATTTCTGCACTCAAAGACTTCCATTCGTTCAATTCCTTTAGAAGTTTCCAGCATTTTCGGATATAGGCTCTATCATTAATGCCTAAACGAAGATTTCTGACGGCAAGGTGATATTGATTTGGCTCAATAAACTTTGCTCCGGGAACGAATCCACAAGAACGGATGTCGGCAATAATTTTATCCAAGTCCTCAGATGCCAAAACATTATTATCCATCAACAAAAGATTTTGTTGATCACCATATAATCTTCGAGTACGGTCTATACGTTCTTTTAATGGAATATATGAACGGAAATACGGCTCAAGAGTAGGAACAGCACAGAAAGGACATTTGCGGATACATCCACGAGTAGTATAGCTGAAGAAAGCTCCGCTATCAACATAGACGTAGTTTATTTCGTCAAGAATAGAATAGTCTAAAGGCAACTCGTCAATAATGTATTCGTTATCCTCATCAATTCCTTCCTTAAGAAGAACTCCACAATGGGGCTTAATGCCCGTCGCGTCTTCAATCTCTTTAGGTTGGATAGAAGCGAGGACTCCTCCAACCATTATGTGCTTGGGGTTTTTAACTAAGTCTTTTGCAAAGAGGATGGTTTCTATTGTAATATCCCAATAGAAAGTAAAAAGAGTGGTAACGCACACCCAATCCCATTTAGGATTTTCTAAATATTTCTTTTTATGGTAGAAATCCTTATAATAATTCAGCCAAGGAGTCAGTAATGGCTCGCTTGCGGAATCTGAGAGATTTATCAGGTCGAGGTATTGAGTCTTGCGAGTTCTAATGTAATTAGCTATATTATCAGAGCGGAGTTTCCAATTTATGCTATCATCAATCTCTGAGAGTTTATGAACACAATCAGAGGTGATGTCATGAATCAGAAATTCCTTCAGGTCGCCTTTGTAAAAAACAACATTATCGCCCCTCATACGGAAGTATGTGGCTAATTTCATAAGTCCTATGGGCGGAAATTTGTTTTTATAGTTTGGTTCTAATAGTAAAACATTGCGATTCATTGCGTTATCTGTTTCTCTATTGTGTTTAGAAGTGCCTCGCGTAGAGCGTCGTCAGCGAGAGCCAGCCCAATTGCAGCATAAATGCGCCCAATCAATTTCTTTTCTTTTTTGGAGAAAGAAGAATACTCGGGTTTATCCGTTCGGTATTTAATTTTCTGTGTCGGTTGGTTGGAAATTTTCTCCTTAGACTCTTTTTTTGAGGGAGATGTAGATGAATGCGTTGCAGGTTTTAGCCGATCAATAACAGACTTAAGCGGAGATTCAGATTCCTCTATCTTTTTAGTTACATTTGCCAATTGCTTTTCGGCCTGGGCTTCTTTTTTCTTGTGATTTTCAAGTTGAAGTTGTAGGTCTTCCTTTTCAGATTGGCTTGTATAGCCTTCTTTTTCCTTTTGCTCGATTTTGGCTCTTAATTCTGTTCCACGTTGTAATGTAGTAGAACTTGAACGTAATTTCTGCGCGTCATAGCATAAATCTTTTAATCTCAAGAAGTCTTGTCTTATACGACGTTCAAAATCGCTGCACTCAGGACTTTCACCAAAATAATCTCGGCGTGAATTAGGGATGAGACCGCTGCTAAGAGCGTGGATTTCACCGAAATAATAGAAAGAGAAACGTTGGTCTTCTGTTTTCGTGAAGAATTTTTTACAAATTTCTTCGTCGCCAATTTGGATATTCTCTTTCCTAAGACGTATTCCGCGAGCAAAATTTATTGGTTTCATATGCCCTTTAAGGCAAGATATGGAATACCAGCCCCAATAAATGATTGCATCATTTTCATCTTTAGCTAAAAGAAATTGGATACTTAAAATCTCATCAACTTTCTTTTTGTTCCCATTGGCTTCATCGTATATGAAACTTGTATATGGTTTATATATTTGGTCGCCATTGATGAAAATATTATAAGTATCAACAACGATGTTATGTTTCTTTTTGAAATCGTTTATTGTATTTCGGAAGATAAATTGAGAAGACATATCAACAGGGGCAACCATTGAAAGGTAGTCACTTACACTGCGAGTGTCTAAAAGTTCATCAGAAGAAACATCTTCCAATATAACCTTAAAATAATGTTCCTCCGGTTTTTCTTTTGCCGTAGTAAGATTGGTAACTTTTTCCAAAACCTCTACCGCTTGTTCATGGGAAGTTCGGTCGTTAATAATGACTTTCAACAATTCTGCATCCCAGGTCATAATTGACTTTACAGGCTCGCCATAATAAGAAGTCTCGAAAACTAATTTAGAACAATATCCTAAGCCTCCGAGACGACCTATGCCACGGAATCCCTTATCCTCTCCACGTTTTTTTTGAGGAACGAGCAATGTTTCTGAGAACTGAAAGAACTTCTTTCTCAGAAATTCCGGTGGCATTGTCATGAATGGAAATACATCTATTATCAGTATCTATTTCCACAAATATGCTACCTTCATCACGCGAAATAAGACCGTTTTCAACGGCCTTGTCAATAGCGTCGGCAGAATTTTGAATATATTCCCTATATATAAAACGACAGTCCTCATACATGCCTAGAGTCAAGGACTCAATTACATCCTTGCCTATTTGAGGTGTGTTTGAAAGATTCTCACTCATAATACTTATATATTGGGAGGGGGAAGTTAATATTCAACATAGAACGGAATACAGGATTTTGAATAATGTACTCACCTTGCTTCAATCGAGTAAGCATTGTTTTATATACGGAAGGCACAAAACGGAAATCTTCTTTAGTGATTTCAATCGCATTAGTCCTACCAAATGCTTGTGTTGCACAGTTTCCTTTTACTCGCTTGAATATGTCACTTACGAACTGTTCCGCTCCGAATAGAACTATGCCAAGAGAACGACCACGTTCTGTGATGTCTAATAATTGCCGCAGAATAGGTGAAGATTTGGGGACATCGTTTGAGGCATATTTGTTAAGTTCATCAATGAAGATGATTATGCGGTCAGGTATATCTTCGTCGGATCTGTCTGGAGTTCCCATTTTGAGATTATAGACAGCACGCATAACATCGCCGAAAACGAACCCTTGCGATTCTTCATCAAGTTTTGCGATGTCAATAACCATAACATCGTTCTTTTTGATTTTTGCAATATGCTCTCGAAGTCGCACGCTCTTACCATCATTTCCGAGTTTCTCGGTGAACATTTGACGGCATTTTTGAAAGCTCTTGTTGAATAAGCGATAGAACTTACGCCAACTTAGAACAGATATAGACTTATCTCCCCCCGAGGCTTTCGCTTGTGTCTGTTCTGCAAGAACTTCCTTAAATTCCTCCCAACTTTCGATGTTATTGAATTTACCACTATTCGAAAGGATTAAATTTATGATGGACTCAATAGTTTCATTAGGATCATCTACATTGGCGAAAAGAAGGTCAAGGCATTCTTTATCTTCATCAGTTTCAAAAAGGTATTTGTACTGAAATGCCTTTTTACTGTTGAGGCGGTCCTGAATGGTTCCCTTTTTATCGTATGTATATGCCGTGTAATCCTTAGAATATGGATAGAAATATGTTACCTGTCTGAACGGACACATTTCCATCCCGAGAATATTGTAGATTGGCTCGATTTCTTCAAGTTCATTCTTGCGCTCATTCATTTCGTCAACCTTGAGCAAATCCGTACCCTTTACGTTCATCATAATGAAAGCTACGGATTCATCTTGTTTTTGCATATAAACATCTTGAATTGCTTTCATTAAAAACATTGCATATGATGTCTTTGATGCAAGTCCAGAAATTCCGGAGATGTTTAGGTGAGCACCTTCTGGGCCAATGAGAAAATGAGAGTTGAAATTTACAGGCAACAATTTAGCATTGGAGCCATCATACATTCGTATATATCCGGCGGGAATAGGATGCTTAACGGAATCAAGGCCTAAAGCCATCATTATCTCTTGCTATGTTGCAAGAGAAACTTTTCTGCCTTCTTGAACGGGTATATAAATCCCTGCATCGTTACCGACGACTTTACAACGGACATAGTTCATGCCGATACGCTCTGTATACGAATGAGAATCTACATCTCCGAAGTCGCTTGAAATGTATCCGGCGAGCGCACTTGGAGAATCGGTCATATGAGAAATTTCTTCAACTACGCCGAATGTTTTTGAGTTGTTGATATGTTCGACAACGACAACATCAAAGGGCTTTAATTTCAAGTCTTTCTTCGTCCAAAAAGTGAAGTCCTCAATAGTGGACGGTTGTTTTTCCGTTGCTATGATTTTTCCGATAACCATATTCTGCATTAAAATAGATTTAAGAAGAAGTAATCACTGTGAAACCGACTTTTACAGTATTGCTCGGTCATATACACAGGATAAAGGTGATTAGCCCATCGTGCATCAGTGCCATAACATACGGGATTCCTCTCGTTGATTAAATGCGCTGAAATAGTGTCTATCTCCTCCGAAGATAGTCCATTGTCGTTTTCGTGTCCGGTCATGAGCATTTTTTCAACTTTGATTATCCCTGCGTAAGGTGATTCGGATTTTGATAAGTCTCGAATACGAACATACCAAACCGCGAAATTCACGTTGCCCCATTGGTCTCCAGGTTTCCAAAGAAACGCGGGGGTTCTATGATAAAGTGGCAATCGAGCAATTTGTCCTGCACTACTTTGGTCCTTTGCATCGCGCATAAAGTTGGGGTTGAATCTTTTTGAAACGCCAACTACATAGCGGTAATTATTTCTAATTTTAGATAGTTCACGGAAATCGCCCGTTTTCATTGGTTTGTATTGAATAGAGCCGTCTTTCAGGAGATAGCTATCTTGGTTCAAGAGTCTTTTGCTAACCAAATATGATACGATTCTCTTTTCGCAATCAATCATTTCATCTTGAATACGAGCGATACCCTTATTTTCGTAAGTTTCACCAAAATCAAGTTTTGTAGGGTAATAAAGGACTTTCCGAAGTTCAATTCCCGCAGAAATTAACTGTGGCAGCCGGTTTAGCTTGTTACGTAAGTTGCCAAAGAACACTTCATGGTCAATTCCTTCTCCATTTGCTCTTACCGGGAGACATACTACTGGATATGCTTCCTCCATTGTATGATGAAAACTGTCGAATTGAAAATCTTCTGTTACTATACGACGACAACATGCAACCGAAATCTGTCCACTTATGATAGGAAAAACCTGTTTGTCATACTGTATGTCGTCAACTTTGTAAACTCGACGTGAGCCATCAAGGAAGAAAGAAAATAGTGGAGGTGTGTCGAGACAGATTCTTGCGTGTCCAGTTAAGTCTCGAGGCTTTGGGTCATGGACATCTTCAGCATAATCCTTTAGGTTGATGAAGTTATGCTCGCCGCTCTCATACTCAATGGTTGGAGCGGCGAGTGTATCGTAGCAGTACTTAAAGGAAGTAAAGCACTCTCCTTGCGTTTCTGCCGCAATGAACTTTAATATCTTTGCCATTCGGATTTTGAAGTTGTTCAGATATATCATACAAAGTTAGTCATTATTCTTGATATCACAATGAAATATGCTGAGAAACATAATAAACGCCCCGGCAAGAGGTGAGGCTTGCCAGGGCGTCGGGGAGGGTTAGGGATTAGTAGAGGCGGATGCAGGTTACATCGGCGGTCTGGACGGTGGCGGGATGGTCGGGGTTCTTGCTGCGCAAGCGGCAAGCCGATGAGTCTTTGGAGAAGGCGATGGCGAAGTGCTGGATACCGTGGGTTGCGCCGAGTTCTTTGAGGAACAGGATGAATTTACCCAGTTCTTCAATGAGCCAATTCTCATCTTTGATCGAGGTGACGGTGACGAGCAGCATCACGTTGTCGGGAAGGTTATAGAGGCCGTCAGAGTCTGTGAGGATGACGAGAGAGGGCGCGAATACTGCGTCTTTCGAGAAGAAGCTTGCGCCGTTGGCATAATCCTGATAGCTGAGTTTGGCTGTCGGAGTGCCGTAGTTTTCGGCGAGATATTTCTCGATGTCAGTGAAGGTCGCGCTGAGGCGAGGGTCGCTTACGACCGAAAGGTCGGTAGGCGGCTCAGCATTTGGGGGCACAGTCGTGGACGGTGTAGCCTTGCGGCCGAAGATGGATTTAACACGCGAGAGGAGTTGGTTGAGGTTGTTGGCTGTTTTGCGGTCAGTCTTGATGGCTTTGCCACCGCGCACCGGGCTATGCCCGACATGCGCTTCAAGCTGACTCGCGAATGCTTTGCATTTCATCGGCTGGAATTTTTGTTGGTGGTTTGGGAATTGAGTTCGTTGATTCTCTGTTCGAGACGTTGTTTCTGATCGAGAGCGCGGGCGGTTTCTTGCTTCGCAAGCGCTAAAGCGATGACCTGCACACGGTCTTCGTAGGCTTTCACCTCCGATTCGATTTGCTTGACGCGCTCCGGGTCGCGGAACCAGCTTTGGATGCTATCCAGGCCCTCGGAGTTGACGCCGCCGTGCATCAGTATGTAGTGATACTTGATGTCGGAGATGCGAGCCTGTTCGATACGCGACTCCTGCCAGATGAAAGTGGCTCCGAAGAAGATCAGGGTGAACACCGAGACGAACATGGCGAGATAAACTTGCCACGATTCCTTGGCTATGCGGATTGTCTTTTCAATCTTCTGGACCGGAGGATTGGCAGTGAAGTTGTCAATCTTTTCCACGATTTCGGTCTTCAGATCATCAACCGAGGTAGTCAGATTTTCGCCGATTTCTTTCACGGTTGTTGTCTGGTTTTCGATGGATGTCTGCATCTCATCGACTTTTTCAGTGACGGCTGAAGTTATGGATGTTCCCATGTTATTCATGTCGTCGGCGGTGGCGCAGTTGAGCTGCGATTCCTTGATTTCGGTACACGTACCGGTGATTGTGCTGAGGTCATCAGCGATGTTCTGGAGAATATTCTCCGGGGAATTTTCAAAATTTTCTTTCATGTTTTTGAGTTTTTGGAATTAAAGACTTCTGCCTCTTTTTCTCTTTTGGCGGCGTTTCATCTCATTGATGAAAGCCTCCTCTTCCGGGTCGTAGGCAGGGCCGACTTGGAAGATGCCACCGAGTGCGCTACCGAGTCCTTCGACCATATCGGTTCCGGCTTCGATAATTTTTGCGGCACTCGGTTCCTGTTTAGGTTGCTGTCGCATCGGTTGTGGTGACGACGATGTCGGCTGGGACTGACGGTTCTTGTTTCGGTCGAGTGCCTTGCAGATGACATTGTAGGAGCATCTGCCGTCGCGATCAACTTGTGAAGCCTTGAATTTCTGACCGTCTTTGATGTAAGAAAGTCACTCGACTTCGGTAGAACCACGTCGAAATTTCTTCCTTACAGAGATGCCTTTCTGGGCGAGTTCACGCTGAAAGAAAGTCCAGTCTTTTGCGGTCCGCTTGGCGGCTTGAACGGCAAGATATATCTCCTGACGAGTCTTCGACCGTCCTTGCAGACGCTGCGTTTTCACGTGGTCTTTGTTCTCACCATAGGTCAGACCGTACTTCTTTTTCATCTTGTCGCAGATCTCGTTGTTGCGGTAATACTCGAAGCTGTCGCTAACACATTTGCCGTCATTGTCCACTCGATTATAGACGATGTGGCAGTGAGGGTGCTCCTTGTCCAGATGGCGTGCTATGATAAACTGGGTGTTCGTGATGCCCATTTTCTCCATATATTCCAGCGCGAGTTTCACCATGGCTTCATCTGAAAGCCGTGCCGAATCCTCCGGCGAATAGGATAGAGAAATGTGTCCGCACCAATGCCGGACCCGGCTGTTTAGATGCCGCTGGCACTCGAAACCATCGACAATATCTTTCGGAGTATCGGTCAACAGTCCCTCGGAATAGAGCAACCGTGCCTCCTTGTTCTTCTCTTTCAGCGCAAGAACATATTCAACGCAGCCTGAGAAACAGCTCCCTTTAGTGATTCCTCCAATCATGCGACAGCTTGGTGTAAAGTGATTTTATCTCCTTGCTCAACTTGTCGAGCGACCATTGCACCAGCTTGAAACCGCCTTCGTTGGCTTTCTTTGCAAGCTGATTGAGATTGTTCGCCATACTTCCGATCTGGCGCAAAAGTGCCATGTCTTCAGGTTGGGCGACCTGTATTACCTCTGATTTTGTCAGAGCGCATCGCCAGTAGTCGGACAGTTTTCTGCCGGATTTGCGGCATTTTTCAAGTGCGATCTGATACTGTTCATTCTTGAGTCTGACGCTGACAACGACTGTCTTGTCTGACTCCTTTACAGCTCCCGGAGGAGCCTTCTTTCTTTTTGAAAAGGTCATTTTCGGAATTTTGAGATTTGACATTGTGACCATCGGGAACGGACTCCAGCCGCCCGGTAACGGAGGATGCAAGGTCGGGAATGTTTACATTGCCACTACCTTGCTATCCTCCAACCCTTATCAGGATTTTCCGGATACCGGCGTTGCCGATGGCTTCGCCATTTCACTGCCTCGGGGCAGTGGTCAGAACGATTTACTGATTAGAGTGAACCAACTCTCGTAATTGGCTGAGTTACTGTCAAGATGCTCGTTGATGATGTGCTCGACGAAGTTGCCGACGCTGTCACCGGCTCCGCCGAAGATTCGGGCAATACGCTCGACACGATTAAACGTGTCATTGCTGATTGCCACCTGATGCTTGTTGTCCTTGCCGAGTTTAATCAGACCGAAGTATGCCTTGCGGTAATCTTCGAGGTCGCTCTTGCGCTGCTTGGCGGTGGATCGGGTTGACTTGAGTTGAGCGGTTTCGCTCTGCCCAGCGATAGGCTGGACATCAGGGTTTGTAGGATTTTCCATAGATTCAGTTAAAATTGAGTTGTTTGACATATCAGTCATTTCGGATGACTGAGGATTTGTAGATTTTTCTGCTTTCACTTTTTTGAGTTTTTTATGAGCTTGCGCTCGGTTTGACTTTGGTGTTGTTTGGATTGCACGGAGTGCAGAGTAGTTGGCATATCGCGGATGAGTGGCCACATGCGTTTGCCGAGTGTTTCGGTGCAGGCCATGGTTCTGTTACTCTGATTCGCTTTCATATTCGTGCGGAGTAACATTGTTAGCGGAGTAACATGACAGCTTACGGTACAGACCTTGACGGACGCGGCGAAAGAGTGTGTTGAGATTGCGGGTTAGAAACATCTTAAATGTATGGTCCTTCATCCCGAACCGTGCGGCCACACGGATACCGTCGGCAGTTGAGAACTCTTCGGCAAGATGGTCGTACACCGTGCGGTGCAGTTCGTTTAACCTCTCCTCGCTGATGCACGTGAGAACACTGAGTGCATTGCTTCGGAAATACTTCGCCAGCTCGATTGCTCCAGTCACATCGTCATCGCCGATTTCTTCGGGCGGTGACTGTTCGACTTCGCAGGCCCAGCGTGCCATTCGCAGAAGCAGGCTGAAACGGATGACGTAGATTTCAAGTTTGCAGAAGAAACTGACCACTGTGTCGTTCATCTCGTTGTCGCACATCTCGGCATTCCTGTGTTGCCATTCGTACAGCAACTGTTTCGCTGTCGAAGTGAATCGCACAACGACGGGTATCGGCTCACCGTCTTCATCAAGACGGCACTCCATTGAGAGAATAGCATCAAGTATGGATGTCCATGCCTTGTCGAGATCATCGCTTACCTCTTCTTCCCGCCATTTCGGTTTGCCGGATGATTCCGACATGGCGAAAAGGATGCGGTCGATGAACCCGTTGGCTGTTCTCTCGCCATTGGCAAGTTCAGTAAGCAGACGTTTTTGAATAGTCCCGACAACAGAGATGAACGGTCGCTTGATAAAGATGGAATTCTGCGAGTTCTTGCGGTCGGACATTGTCGTGCTGCCGTTGAAAGCCGAAAGCCAGAATTGTTCCTCGGCGCCATTGTTGTAGCGGGTGAAGTTCTTGAACCATGCCGACAGTTCATCAACCCAGAGGCATAGACCTCTTGGATTATGGGAGTGAATGGCGCTCAACCCTTCCTGTGTAACATCCGATACAAGGTATCGCAGACGCTTCGGTTCTTTCGGGAATTGCTCGAACCCGGCGTGAACACGTTCCTTACGGCTCATGGCTATGGCCTGTTGGTACTCACAATACTTTTTCTGATAGTCCAGATTGTTTTTCCAATCGGCGTTGACGAGCGGTTGCATGGCGAATGCCAGCGGGTGTGACTTGCAGGCTCCGGGGCGACCGACAATCACAATATATAGGATTGCCGATTCATGCCAGTTTCGTTTTACCTCCACGCGGTGTGAGTTACCGATTGCCACGGACATCGCAGCCATCATTGACGTCGCAGTGTAATCGGCAGGGAACCCATTGCTGTCATGCAGCTCCCTGATGATTTGCTGTAATCTGTCAGGAAATACATGCACGGGGAATGGATTGGTCCGGGATTGTGTATAATCTCTTTCCATAGGCTTAGAAATTATACCCTCCACGGGGACGGCGTTTCATGCCAGCTGTGATGGCCGCCGCTGTTTCGGCGAGAGAAGGCACAACGGAATGTTTGCGACCTTTCTCTATCCATGCGTATAGTTCATCCTCGTAGAAATAGAGGAGTTTGCCGCGCTTATAGCTCGGAATGGGGTCATTCGGAGCTTTGATGCCGCGTTAGAGGCTCGAAAGTGACTTGCCTATTATCTGGCAAGCCTCTTTCGCATACACGAGTCTGCGTGAGGGCTTGGCATACTTGATTGGGTTGGCGATGCCGAGCTTTTCAAGTATGTCGAGCACTCGGTCGAGTTTTTCAGAGAGACCGCTTACCACATGTGGCAGCTGGTCGAAGGTTGGTGTTGATGTTTCCATATTGGTGCGGTTTTGAATTGTTTTACGGAAATAGAACCGCACTGATTGAAAGTGAGTTGAAGGTGAAATAAATAACCGCAATCATTTTCTAAAATAACCGTTTGATAAGTGCTAATGCTCTGATATTCAGGAGATATTTTGTGGAAATATTTGTATGGTGATTCGCCAAAACAGTAGGTGATTTCAAGGTTATTTTGAGCAATAACCTTAAATGACTTTCATTGGTGTGAGAAATTGCAAAAGGGTTGAGTCTTTACTGGCCATTATGCAGTGGAAAAGAAATCTACCTGAGAATTCATCGGGTATATCGGTCTGCATCAAATAGGCTTCGATGTAGTTTTTACTCCCAGAGTTGAGATTGGCTGGCGACTTGCCGCTGATTATCACAATCAGGGGTATGCAACGTAGGCTGCGAAGGCTGTGCTTAATTTGGCAAAAGATGCAGGAATGAACGGTTGTTTTCTTTCATTGCCAAAATCAAGGCTCCTTCAGAACGTGTAATGCAAAAGATTGGAATGGAAAAAACTGGAGAGTTGAATCATCCTAAACTGTCAAATGATTGGCTTCGGTGTAGTCATTTGCTGTATAAAACAGAAAGGCGAATAGCCATGACAAAGTCACAACTATTCGCCAATACTATACTGGGAATGTCCCTATTATTTTCCGCTCTTCTTTTTTGTTGCCTCTAATTTTGCTTTAGCCTCTTCCTCCGCTAATCTTTTGGGGATAATGTCGAGGTTGATAGTCTTATAGCGTTTATAGTGATCAAAGAGATAATTCATTTCTTTGGCACTCAGCAGAGGTATTCGGTCTTTGCCGGGATTTCTGTCAGCAAGTTTCGCTATGATTGTTCCGACCTGAACGGTGCCGAAACTGTCTGCGAATACATTTTTGATGAACAAGGCAATATTTTCGCCTTTAAGTTTCAGGAATTTCCCGACATTATAGCCCAGATGCTTCAAGTCCTCTTTCGACAGGTGATTACTACGCAGCTGAACCGAATCGAATTGAGCTAATGGATTGACAGTCCATATTTTTGCATTATTATGAAGTTTATCCAGTTCGTGCGATTCCATAAACTGCTCCATGGTATGTGTGAGATAAGCACAAATAAACGACACTTGTTCAAGATTGTATAATTCTTCGTGGCGTTTCATCTTGTCAAATGCTTCATTACAACGCTGCTTTCGTGTCAGTATCTCTTTGTGTGATTCAATATCGTCTTTGTGTTTTTCGTAGAAGTCACAGATTGGAGCCATATCTTCAAGATAATATACCGAGCCATCGGGTGTCACATACACATCCTGCTCAGTCTCTTCAATCAAAGTGGTTCCATCAGGATTGTTGTGAATCTCTTGAACTGATACTGATGAAAAGAAACCGACTTCTTCATCATATTCTCTCGTCTTTTTAACGCGTTTAATACCGTGGTCGTGGTCATATCTTTCTTCCGCTGTCATAGAGTCAAGGTACTCCTTGTATGCCTCTTCAAGTTCGGCATCATAATCTCTTGAATCGTTATACGCTTTTTCAAGGATAATCTCTTCATCAGATAGACCAATACCCACATAGGCTTCCTCTCCGTCCGAGAAACGGATATGACGCATATCGTCAACAACTTCCAAGACCTCAAACGGTGCGTTGTCCATTGATCTCTCAAAAGTTGCATTGCCTTCTTCAATGCCGATCACATCTGAGTCGGCATCAGAATATTGCGTCATTGTTACTGATGGCTCTTCAACTGAAACGTGCATTTTCTTACCGTTGGCAGTTTCAGCAATAGCCATGACTTCACGGCGACGAAAAAGAGATTGAAGGCGGTTGAACACATCTTCGATTACCGATTGGAAACCGAAATATAAACCGATTGTAAGGACAAGGAAAACGGCAAAGAGAACATTGCCGGTAAATTCGTCGGTGCCGAAACGGGTTATGGCGGCATGACGGCCAAGTAAAGCCATGATGCCACATCCGGCAATCACGGCACTCCAGATAAAAATTTTGTCCCGGGTAGGGGGAGCGAAGCTCCTCAAGCGCTGGGGCGTATTTCTCATAAGCAAACAGTGGATTAAAATTTCACGTCTTTATAGACAATTTAACCCACTGAATTGTTCACCACCCAAGTGGTTTGGTGCTTTTGGGGTGATTTGTTTGGTGTTTTTGGGGCGATTCGCTTTTAATATTTGGGATATTCACTTGGAAGTTATTTTAGAGAGATGGAGTTGGCGGCATCGCGCTTTTTCTGATTGACGACTTCGGCATAAATCTGAGTGGTAGCTACGTTTTTGTGCGTAAGCATCTTGCTGACGGTATAGATGTCGGTACCGTTGGTTATCAACAGTGTAGCGTAGGTGTGGCGGAGTCCGTGGAAAGTAATCTTCTTCTTGATACCGGCATCCTTGAGCCATTTCTTGAATGGTTCGCGTGTATGTGCGCGGCTCAGTCCTTTGAATACCATGCCGCGGCCAGATTCTCCGCAGTACGACAGAGCCTCGTCGCTCAACGGTAATGTCGCTTGTGTCTTGGTTTTCTGTGTACGGATGCGCATACAGTAGCCGCCGTCGGGTGACACTTCGATATTCTCCCAACGGAGCTGGAGAATATCGCTGATACGAAGCCCGGTCATGCAGGCGAACAACGATGCTCGTTTCAGCACATCTACTTTGCAAGGAGTGGCGGCGAGGCGCTTCACCTCCTCGATTTCGAGATAGTTGATTTTAGGTTCTTCCCAATCGATGCGGTCAAGATAGTCGTTGACATTCTCGCGGAGCCAACCTTCCTTATACGCCAGTTTCAACAGTGCGCGGAAGGTTGACCAATATCCGGCGGCAGAGTTGCGTGATATGATATTGCCGGACTGCTTCACACGGATTTTGAGAATGTAGGTGCGGAAGTCGTTGCATAGCCCGATGGTCACGTCTTTCATCAGACATCTGCCATTGCAGAAGTTCTTGAAGTGCTTATACACGATTTCCCATTTCTGGTATTTCTCTTTGGTCTTGCTCTCGAAATATTCAAGGAAGTCCGCCTGTTTCTTGGTGCGGTCGAGGAAACCGAACTCCTCGTTGATGATTGCCAACTCACGGGTTGCGCGGATGCCACGGGCTTTGAGCATGATTTCCTCGTTGTAGTCAAGCTCGAACTTGTCTTTCGGTTTGCCGATGAGATAGAGACCGAGGAACTCGCGCCGCGACATCTTCTTGATGTGCGGATTCCAGATGGGTGGGTAGTAGTCGAGGTAGAGCGACAGTTTGCCGCTACGCAGTTTCTCCTGACGGAGTGTTACTTTGGTGATGGTTGCTGATTCCATATTATGCTGTTTTGAAATTATAAGGAGCAAAGGTAAATGGTGGTTGCCGGGTGAGAAAAATCACCGGATTATAACTGAATCTCGGGGTTGAACAATGCCTCTAACTCTTTGGCGTTCAGCTTGACATACTTACCGCATCGGAGCTTGGTTATCTTGTATGTCTTGACGTAGTGATACAGTTGGTCGCGGGTCAGCGAGTATTTTTTCATGGCTTCAGGCACTGAGATAAACTCCACATCCTCGGCTGACTTGGCACCTTTCGCCACATCGAAGTGATATTTGGAGTAATACACCTTCGGACCTTCTTTGCGTTTCGGAATTCCGATTTTGGAAACCAGAGTGTAAATTGCCGAGAGGGTCATGCCATACTTTTCCTGAATCTCCTCAACTGAATACCATTCGGTAATCTCCGGATTCTCCTTTCTCGCCGAGAATAGCCGGTCGATATGGCTCTTGCTGAAATAAGCCTTGCCACGAAGAATGGTCTTGGGCACATTATTCTCGGCGACCACTTTGTAAATCCACGAATCCTTTACGCCATACTTCTCCCGAATGTCGGCACGGGTATAGAAATCAGAGATTGATTTGGACTTTTTCTCAGCGGCCTCTACTTGCTCTGTTTCTTTCGGTGTAAGATAATCGAACATCGCCTGAATATCGGCTTTGCTGATGAGTGTCTTTCTTCCGATTCTCGTCACCTTGATTTTACCTCGGTTGATGCTGTCATAAATATATGTCCTGCACACACCGAGATATTGGGCCGTTTCCGTCGGTGTCAAGAAATCCTTATCCCGACTTTTACGGTCTGGATTGCATTGGCTGGTCTCTTGATTGGAAAGAGCCATCTTCTTCTGCCTCATACGCTCCTTATAGGAGTGTTCGGAACATCTTTTGGAGCAGAATCGCGTTACCGTTGTCTGAGCCATAAAACGGTTGCCGCACCACTCGCAGATTCTTTCAATTCTAATGTTACTACTCATTTCGTTGGTGTTAATTTCGCCTTAGTTTGTTCGTGCGCGTCCGTTGACATCCGTCTACGTCCGCAAACCTCCACCACCTTGCTGATGCTTGGGGTGAAATGAGTCGCTGTCGTACAAAATCCGTACAAAATGGTGCATAAAAACGCCTAACACTGACAGTTATCAGCATTAGGCGTTCTTGTAAGAGTTAAGTTTTATCGCTCAGTAACAGTCAATTACTGCTAATATAAGTCATTGGCAATCAGTCAATTACTTGCCGATGCAGAAGCGGGAGAAGATGGTGGAGAGGATGTCGGGAGTGGTGATGTCGCCGGTGATGGTGGAGAGGTGGTGGATGGTCTCGCGGACGTCCTGAGCGATGAGATCGGCGGGAAGGGTGGTCTGGAGGCCGTCGATTACGCGGCGGAGTGAGTCGGAGGCGTGCAGGAGGGCTTGATAATGGCGTGCGTTCGTTACGAT
>OBKR01000901.1_pt1 | contig 29108 bp, 20 predicted proteins | sample 1518991 | NCBI WGS metagenome assembly OBKR01 (sample SAMEA2452117, study PRJEB22498) | human gut metagenome | biome: human feces; feature: human gut; material: feces | place: Australia | collected 2012
CCGCTTACCGGTTCATGCCCCACTATACCCGGGGCGAGGGGCTTTTCATGGCGATCGTACGCAAACCGGGCAACGCCGACGAATGCGAACGCGATGAATGGTTGCAAAGAGCCGTCCGTAAAAACGGCAAAAACAGAAACAAGCGCCCGACCGCCAAAGGAGACACCGAAGTATGGCGTTCATGGGTTTCCGCTCCCGAAAAATATGTTTTCGACACCGACGACGAATCCGTTACCGCTCTGCCCACATCGCTCGTTCCCGATTACGATCTTTTCGCCACCCGGTTCGACATCGTACATCGCGGCATACCTGTCGCCTCACGCAAAGGCCGCGAGTGGCAGCCGCACCACGCACTCGCCTTGTCGACCAGCCTCAATACCGAAGCCTTCGATGCGTTACCCCTCACGATCGACGAAACCATAGCCTACCTGCGACGGGAAACATGGCCAACACTCACCGATACCCGGCGCGGCATGCGCCTCGTTACCTGCGACGGCCTCCCGCTGGGCTGGTGCAATCATTTGGGCAACCGCATCAACAACCTCTACCCGCAGGAGTGGCGCATACGCAGCGGCTACCGCCCCGAAAATCCCAACCTCCCCGTATGGTAAAAATTTAAGGGGAGAAACGGCTATCATCTCAATTATTTGATTATATTTGCATGAAGTCGGAATAGGTTTTATCCCGACACACATGTAACAATCCTATTCAAACCTATAAAAAATAGCATCATGATTTTGAATTCATTGAAAGACTCCGCATCGGTCGAGTCGCTGCACCCACTCTTCAAAAAAGCCTTTGACTATATCAAAGCCACCGATTTCTCGAAAGTACCCGCCGGTAAAATCGTTCTCGACGGCGATAAACTCTACATCTCGGTAGCCGAGCCTACCGGCAAAACCAAAGAAGCCGCCCGCATGGAAACCCATGACAAATACATCGACATACAGATGCCTCTCACCGCTGTCGAAACAATGGGCTGGAAAGCGACCAATGAACTGAAAGAGCCGACCGCCCCGTACAATCCCGAAAAAGACATCACATTCTTTGCCGACAAGCCTACGACCTACATCGATGTACAACCGGGCGAATTTGCCATCTTCTTTCCCGAAGACGGACATGCTCCCGGCATAGCCGAAGGCAACTTCCGCAAAGTCATCGTAAAAGTAAAAATCTAAAAAGTTCTCCTTTATCGGGCGGCGTCCTTCCTATATGCCGCCCGTTTCTTCCTTTCCTTATTAACCACCTTAAATCTAACGGTATGCTCAATCTGATAAAAAACGATCCGTGGCTGGAACCGTTCTCGCCCGTAATCGAACATCGTCATCAATCGGCTCTTGAAAAAGAAAAAGAGCTTTGCGGCAAAAAAAGTACGCTTTCCGACTTTGCCGACGGATACCTTTACTTCGGACTGCACCGTACCGAAAAAGACGGGTGGATCATACGGGAATGGGCACCCAATGCTACCGAGATATTCCTGATAGGAGACTTCTCCGACTGGAAAGAACGCCCGGCTTATCGGTTCAAGCCCCTATCCAACGGCGTATGGGAAATCACGCTCGATGCCGAACAACTGCACCACCTCGACCTCTATAAGCTCTCGATGCACTGGGAAGGAGGGCAAGGCGAACGTGTACCGGCATGGGCAACCCGTGTCGTGCAAGATGAAACCACAAAAATCTTTTCGGCACAAGTATGGTCTCCGGAGAAACCGTATATCTTCAAAAAGAAAAAATTTACCCCCCATACATCGCCTCTGCTCATCTACGAATGCCACATAGGTATGGCGCAAGAAGACGAGCGCATCGGTTCTTATGACGAATTCCGCGAAAAAGTTCTTCCCCGCATTATCGCCGACGGGTATAATGCCATACAGATCATGGCCATACAGGAACACCCTTACTACGGATCGTTCGGTTACCATGTATCGAGCTTCTTCGCACCCTCTTCACGCTTCGGCACTCCCGACGAGCTGAAACACCTTATCGACGAAGCCCATCGAAACGGTATCGCCGTCATCATGGACATCGTTCACTCCCATGCCGTGAAAAACGAAATCGAGGGACTGGGACGTTTCGACGGCACTCCCAACCAATTTTTTTACGGAGACCACCGCCGCGAACACCCGGCTTGGGACTCGCTCTGTTTCGACTACGGGAAAAACCAAGTCATCCATTTCCTGCTCTCCAACTGTAAATATTGGCTCGAAGAATTCCGTTTCGACGGATTCCGTTTCGACGGAGTAACCTCCATGCTTTACTACGACCACGGATTGGGCAAGGCTTTCTGTGGATACGGCGATTACTACGACGGCGGACAAGACGAGAACGCCATTACCTACCTCACCCTTGCCAATCGGTTGATACACGAAGTAAACCCTCACGCCATCACCATAGCCGAAGAGATGAGCGGTATGCCGGGTCTCGCTGCCAAAATCGAAGACGGAGGTATCGGCTTCGACTACCGCATGGCTATGGGCATACCCGACTTCTGGATAAAAACCATCAAAGAAAAAAAAGACGAAGAGTGGCATCCGACCGGTATCTTCTGGGAACTGACCAACGCCGATCTGATGAAAAAACCATCAACTATGCCGAGAGCCACGATCAGGCCCTCGTCGGGGACAAAACCATCATCTTCCGCCTCATCGATGCCGAAATGTATTGGCACATGATGAAAGACGACACCAGCAGCCTCGCCGTAGACCGGGGTATGGCACTGCATAAAATGATAAGGTTGGTTACCCTCTCGACCATAAACGGAGGATACCTCAACTTTATGGGAAACGAATTCGGCCACCCCGAATGGATCGACTTCCCCCGGCAAGGAAACAACTGGTCTTACAAGTATGCCCGCAGACAATGGAGTCTTGTAGACCGAACAGACTTGAAATATTGCTACCTCGGAGCTTTCGACAAAGCGATGATAGAATTGGTGAAAGGAATACGCGGTTTTGAGAAAAGCCCCATCATAAAATTATGGGACAGCGGTGAAGACCAAATTTTGGCTTTTATGCGCAAAGACTTTATCTTCATATTCAATTTCAGCCCCACACGCTCATACGAAGGATACGGCATACTGGCTCCCAAAGGCAGCTACCGGTGCATACTCGATAGCGACCAACCACAGTTTGGCGGTTACGCCCGCATCAACCAACACATCGAGCATTTTACACAACCCGACCCTCTGTATAAGAAAGATAAGAAAGAATGGTTGCTGCTATACCTCCCGGCACGCACGGCCATGGTAATGCAACGTCAAAAGAAAAAATAGCACTCTCGCCTTATCGTGCGCGGACACGAATGTATACAAAAACATCGTCGTGTCCGCACACGAAATTAAAAAAACATATTTGGGCTCAAAAACAAATCAACAGATTGAATGAAAATAAATTATGCCCAAATAAGGGTAATTACTACACCTAAAATATGTTATAAAACACACAACAAACGTTTGGCTGTATAAAAAAAAAGGCACACCTTTGCCTCTGTAACCTATAACAATCTTTTTTACCTTAAAAAATTAATACCTATTGAAAACCTAATAAAGAAGGAGCTTTTGCGAAAAAGCTCCTTCTTGCATTTTATTTATCAACTGAATTTCAACAGATTATATAAAACAAATTATATACATGGAACACCTTCCGTGTACGCACACAATTCTACGTTAAACCGCGGCAAGAAGATAACGAAACGTAAAAAAGTCGTCATATCCATTACGATTTGCAAAAAAAACATTATCTTAGCCAATAAGTACACCAGCACAAAACAGGTCTATGTTCGGAGTTTTCACCTATCCATGGAGCGACTGGTTATATTCCGGGGTCTACACGGGATTTATCCTGACGATCATTTTTACAATCATCGTCGTCGTACTCGAAAATCGCAATCCGGTAAAAAGCCTTGCATGGATTGTCGTATTGGTTTTCATTCCCATAGGCGGATTTATTTTCTACCTGTTTTTCGGCCAGCAATATCGCCACACCCGCATGATATCGAAACGGAAGAGGCGTATTCTGCAAAGAATGTCCGATAACACGACACATTTGGGCGTGCTCGAACCCGGCAACAAACTATCACCCGAAAGCCAGCAACAAATCGAGCTCGGTTATCGACTGGGGGGAACCAAACTTTTCGCACGGAACCAGATAGAAATTTTTACCGATGGAAAGAGCAAATTCGATGCCTTCATCGAGGAATTGCAGAAAGCGACCCGGTTCATTCACCTCCAATACTATATTTTCTATAACGACACCCTGGGAAATACCATCAAGGATATTCTTATCGAAAAAGCCAAACAAGGAGTAAAAGTACGTGTCCTATACGACGATGTGGGATGCTGGCGGGTAAAATCGAAATTCTTCAAAAGCATGCGGAAAGCCGGAATAGAAATACGTCCGTTTTTCAAAGTTTCATTTCCCCAACTCGCCAATAAGCTCAATTACCGCAATCACCGTAAGGTCGCCATTATCGACGGAAAAACAGGATTCATCGGCGGCATGAACATAGCCGACCGTTACCGCAACGGACTCTCTTGGGGAATATGGCGCGATACACACGCACGTATCAAAGGGCCGGCTGTCTACGGGCTGCAAACGGCTTTCTCGATCGATTGGAGTTTCACCACAAAGGAGTTTCTATCAGAAGCCAATTATTATCCTCCTGTCGAAGAAACGGGGAATACCGATATACAGATTCTCACCAGCGGACCGTTGGGGGAATGGAAAGAAATCGCATTTTCATTTCTGAAAGCAATCTCAAACGCCCGAAAATGCATCTACATACAGACTCCCTACTTCCTCCCCACCGACAGTCTGCTCAAAGCGTTACAGGCCGCAGCACTCGCCAAAGTCGACGTACGCCTCATGATACCCAGCCACAGTGATTCCCGCCTATTGCAATATGCTTCGCAATCGTATCTGAAAGATATTCTTCGGGCAGGTGTAAAAGTATATTTTTATGAAGGAGGATTCCTGCATGCCAAAAGCCTGATCATCGACGATGAATTCTCGACAATCGGTTCTACCAACTTCGATTTCCGCAGTTTCGACCATAATTTCGAAATAAACGCATTCATGTACAGTACCGAAACAGCAACCCAAATGAAGAAAATTTTCATCAGCGACATGCAACAATGCCGGCGTATCACGTTGAACCGGTGGAAACGCCGCCCCATGACTACCAAAGTCATAGAATCGTTTGTCCGGCTCATGAGCCCGATATTGTAAAAAAGAACAAATCATTTATTTACAACACTATATAATCGTCCAAGCAACATCAAAATGAAATCCCTAAAAAGAATATCATGCTCTTTTCTCGCCATCGCGCTGTGCATGTCGATCGCAGCAAAAGACGAGAGAGGTTCGATAGCAAAATTCGATTACTTCGAATACATAGGCAATGACGATTTTTACCGGGAAAATCCCCTTCCCCACGACAATTCTTTCTATAATCCCATTGTCCCGGGTTGGCATTCCGACCCGAGTATATGCAGGGTAGGGAACGATTATTTCATGGTCATGTCCACGTTTACCTACTACCCGGGAGTTCCATTGTTCCATAGCCGGGATCTCGTCAACTGGCGACAAATAGGCAATATACTCGATAGGCCGAGCCAACTGCCGGCACTTCAAGGGCAACCTATCAACACAGGAGGGATATATGCCCCAGCCATATTGTACAATCCCCACAATAAAACATATTACATGATTACCACCGATGTAGGACGCGGGCATTTCTATGTTACGACACAAGACCCGTTCGGCAAGTGGTCCGACCCGCACTGGTTGCCTACCATCGGAGGTATCGACCCCTCATTTTTCTTCGACGATGACGGGAAAGCCTATATCGTGCATAAAGAAGACACCGAGGGAAAACCCAAGTGGAGCAATTTCCGTTCGATACGCATCACGCGGTTCGATACCACGACCGGCGACGTTTTCGGTGAAGACATGCCTTTCCGCGAATCGGGGGTCGGACCGGAAGAACGGCTCGACCGCAACGAAGGCCCGCATATCTATAAGATAAACGGGAAATATTACATGATTTGCGCCGAAGGAGGTACCAGTTGGGCACACTCCGAAGTCGTGTACCGCGCCGACAGCGTACTCGGCCCTTACACCCGTTGGAGCCGCAACCCCATGCTTACCCAACGCCTGTTGAAAGCCAATCGCAATAACGCCGTAACCTGCACGGGACATGTAGATATTGTAGATACTCCCGACGGGGAATGGTGGGGCGTATTCCTCGGTTGCCGACCCGACCAAAACGGGTTTGAATGTCTCGGACGCGAAACATTCATCATGCCGATAAAATGGAGCGCCGACGGATTTCCCTACATGACGCAAAGCAAAGACACCATTCCCCTTGTCCTGCACCGCAAAGGAATAAAACGAGAGAAAAACGTTACCTTCGGCAACTTCACATGGCGCGACGATTTCACCGGAAAGACCCTGCGTCCGGAATGGCTTTCGATTTGGGGATCGGCCGAGAAGTACTATAAAACAGGCAACGGATTGCGACTATCCTGCGCACCGATAACCCTGAAAGACCGCCGCACACCGGCTTACATAGGCCGAAGGTTGCAACATCACAAATACACCGTTACCACGTGTCTCATATTCAAGCCCGAAGAGGGAGAAGCCGCAGGATTGTTACTGGTCAAAAACGAAGAGCATCAATATTTCATGGCCTTACGCAAAGGCAACCTCGCCCTGCTGCAAATAGGGCGAGGTGCTGATAAAGAGATTGCGACCCAACCGATAAAAACCGACGGCCGCCCGATAAGTCTGCGGATAGAAGCTCGTGGTACTCTCTGCGATTTCTACTACAAAGAAGAGGGTAACGGCTGGCAGTTACTGGCCAAAGATATAGATGCAACCCACATTTCTTCCCGGAGGGGAGGTGGTTTTACTGGCTCTACCGTCGGAATGTATGCTGTCAAAAATCAAAGAGAATAGCCAACGGTATTTTTCGTATCTTTGTCAAACCATTCATCTAACACATCAAAGACCATGTTTTCAAAACTCGTTGCCATAGAACCTGTCAGCCTCATACCATCGGCCGAAAAAGCATTGCAGAATCATGCAAAAGAAGTCATACTATATCCCGATATTCCGCAAGATGACGATGAAATCGTACGCCGCATCGGAGATGCCGATGCCGTGCTAGTAAGTTACACCTCCAACATCGGACGGAATGTGATGGAACGATGTCCCGGCATCAGATACATAGGTATGTGCTGCTCCCTTTATTCGCCCGAAAGCGCCAATGTGGACATACGCTACGCCGAAGAACGGGGGATCACGGTAAAAGGTATCCGGGATTACGGAGACGAAGGGGTCGTGGAATATGTCGTGAGCGAACTGGTCCGCTGCCTACACGGATTCGGCCAACCGGCATGGGACGGCGAAGCCCGCGAAATTACCGGACTGAAAGTCGGCATCGTGGGATTGGGCAAGTCGGGCGGCATGATAGCCGACGCTTTGAAATTTTTCGGGGCGGAAATTTCCTATTTCGCCCGTAACGAGAAAAGCGAAGCCCGAAAAAAAGGATACCGGTTCTTGCCTTTGCACGAACTTCTTGCTCAAAACGAAGTCGTATTCTGCTGCTTGAACAAAAATACGGTATTACTCCATAAAGCTGAATTCGAGAAACTCGGCTCCCCTAAAATTTTATTCAATACGGGATTGTCTCCGGCATGGGACGAAGAACCTTTTACCCAATGGATTTCGGGCAATAATCTTTGCTTCTGCGACACCGTAGGAGCCTTAGGCGGAACACACTTACTGGAACACCCGCACGTGCACTGTATGCAAGTCTCGACCGGCCGCACCCGTCAGGCATTCGTCCGCCTGAGCGAAAAGGTATTGGCCAATCTCTCAGAATACGACGGGTGAAACGATATTGAGCAGCGTATTCACGACCGACCAACCTGCGATTTCGGCTGTGGCGCTGTACACATCTACAACGGCCCGCACCTGCTCGTTTTTTATTTCGACCCTTTGCGTATCGCCTTTGAAACCGGGTGTAGATTGTATGGTAACGTGCATCGCTTCGGGACCGACCGATGCGCGCGAAGCTGCAACCGTTACGTTCACTTTCGTGGGGAACAGACGGATCGCCTCGGCTGCATTGCCCGAAAAAACGATTTTCTGTTCCGTTTGCAAAGAATCGGTATAAACCGGCGTTCCTTTCAGAGCATCGGGGCCTTTTTCGTTGAAAAACCGCGCCGACGCCCCGCCCATCAAAGCGGCTGTACGCAACACATCAAATCCGCCGGTAGCTCCCGAAGCGATATAGATGCGCGTCCCGTTTTCTTTGGCAACAGCCGATACTTCCCGATAAAACGCATCATCGGCCAATGCCCCGATAGAGAGGGTAACGATAGATGTCCCGTTCTTCAAAGTCGGGACAGCCCATTCCCTCAAAGCGGCAGGTGAAGCCGTCTCCACCAGAATATCGGGTTTCAACGCCAACAACTTTTCCACAGACTCGCACACAGCACAGGCACGCCCGGCATTTCGCATTTGACCAGCGATACGCTCGGCCTTAGCCGCCGTACGCGAATATACGCCGATCAAATCATACTCGGGCAACAGCCCTTTGACGACGGCTTCCGCAATAACTCCGGCCAACCGTCCGCAACCTACGATTACAAATGTTTTCATAATGACACAAAGATAACACTATTTTACAAACCGGCAGAGGTATCGGGAAATAAACCCTCAAAATCAAAAGCATATACCACCGCATACCGTCCGGGAAATGGATAAGCAAAAAAACTCCCGGAATTTTCCTATCAATCCGACAGCTTGTCTTCGAGATATTCCGGTGAGATATTGACAAGCAAAAGACGTCCCGTAGTCCGGGTAAAAGCCGTATAGAGCCATCGGTAAAAATCGAGTCCCAGCATATCGGGACGTATATACCCCATGTCGACAAAGACATTGCTCCATTGTCCGCCCTGTGCCTTATGGCAAGTTACGGCATAGGCATATTTCACTTGCAAGGCGTTGAACCACGGATCGTTTTTCAGTTTCTTCAACCGTTCCTTTTTCGACGGGACGTCGGCATAATCTTCCATCACGGCATTGAAAAGCCGTGTGTTTTCTTCGGTGGTCAGCGACGGAGCTTCGGAGTGCAGCGTATCGAGTATTACTTTCGCCTCTATTTCCTCTTCATAATCGGGAAAATAAAGAGCGACATCGGCAAAACGGAAACCGTACATCTCGCAAACGTTTCTCACGCGCACCACCCTTGCAACATCACCGTTGGCGATAAAATCGAGCTTCTCGTATTTCTCGCTCCAAAAATAATTGTTCCGCGCCACCAGCAACAAATCGCCCCCGGTAAGTTCTTCCTCCCGGTATAAAATACGGTTGCGTACGCCTTGATTGAATATATTGGCACGCTTATTGGAACGGGTAACGATTATCGTCTCGTCCATACCGTCCCGCTGATATGCCGAGGAAAGCCGCTCTATAAGCTCATCGCCCCCCACCCTGCACACATCGGGAAAACTTCCCAACCGAATCCGAGGTACAGGCAGGGGCGATTCCTGCATGAGCTCCCGCAAACGGGTCGCATTGAAAAGTACGCCCGACTCTTCGAGCTGACGCACCACATGGGTGAGCACAAAAGTATAGACCGGAAAGCCGTACCGCCGTACATAACCCTCATCGAGAGCCGGACTCTGCACCTGCCCTACCGGAGGCAACTGGGCCGTATCGCCGAGCAAAATAAGCCGGCAACCGCTCCCGGAATAGACAAAATCGAAAAGATCGTCGAGCAACAACCCCGAACCGTAAACGCGCCCCTCGGCCGTCTCATTGGCAATCATCGACGCCTCGTCCACGATGAAAAACGTATTCTTATGTGCATTATGCGCCAACTGAAAACCCGTAAAATCGCCCGTAAAAGCCCGCTGACGGTATATCTTCTTGTGTATCGTATAAGCCGCATGACCGGCATACAAAGCGAAAACCTTTGCCGCCCGGCCGGTAGGAGCCAGCAATACGCAGGTACGCTCAAAAGACTCCAACGTCTTGACCAGCGCACCGATCAGCGATGTCTTACCTGTACCGGCGTACCCTTTCAATAAAAAAACAGAGGGCACGTTATCGTCCCACAAAAAAGCAGATAGACGGGCAATAAGATCGGCCTGCTCCTCGGTAGGGACATAAGGCAGATTTTCCGAAAGTCGTTGTATAAAATAATCGCTGAGCATAGCCCGAAAATTTACCGAACAGCCAATAATTTGTTACAAACATACAAAATTTTCGGCCGACATAAAAGGTCATACCATTTTCTCAACAAGAAACAATACCAGATTGGTTCCGGATCATGCTCATTTCGACTTTTAGAAAAGGAATATGTATAGCAAAAGAAAGATGTATAGACAACAATTTATCACAAAAAATTTGCATATTGTTGCAAAAAGTAGATATATTTCGATTCTTAGAGAGAAAAAAATATGTTTTCGGACATCTTTTCAAAAACAAATGTATATCTTTGCAGCATAAAGAAGAGTATAAAGGAAAAAACATCATAAAAATCGGCTTACAAATGTAAGCAAAAAGGAAACAACAATATCATTTCAAAACTCAACCGCTATGAAATTTCGTATTCTCTCCCTGCTGGTCGTTTCGTTGCTCGTTTTCGACGCATCGGCCAAAGTAAGAAAAACAAAAAAAGCTGCTCCGGCAACGACCGAGCAACAAAATGCTCCCTCGCAAATCACTATCAAAGGTAAAGTACAATTTACTTATAAAGGTTACTGGAACTACGACCAGCCTGCCCCCGAATTCAAAATGACGGTTTATCAATACGAAGGGACACAGAAAAAAGTTTACGCCGAAGCCGACATCGACGACAACAACGAGTACACGCTGACCCTTCCCATTGCAACGCCGGGTGTTTATACCGTGGATTGCGGACATTGGCAATCGGTTCGCGTATGGGGAGAAGATGAAGATCTCACCATCAATTTCCGCGGATTCGATACAGCCCGCGTGAAGATCAAAAATCCTCCCTATGTATATATTCAAGGCGGCCCCAAAAACGAGCTGATGAATCAGTACAATTTCTGTTCGTACCGCAGCTATCAATCGATGATAGCCATCTCCAAAGCTGTCTACAATGCCAAGCTCGAAGAAGCTCCCCGTGCAGCTATAAACGGAGCGCTCTTTGAATATAACAGTGACGATTTCAAAGCTCGTGTCCGTTACTTGGTCGAGCATAACGACACGCTTACCAGCGTATTGGCACTCTTGCCCACGTTAAGCCAAGAAGACGACAAAGCGCTTATCGACAATACACTGAACAATCTGTCTGCCGCACACCCCGGTTATGCGCCCATACAAAAATATAAAGACGACATCGCAAAAGCCAAAGCCCAACGCGAGCGTCTCAACAACGGTAATCCCGCACCGGCATTCACCTATCCGCAAATCGACGGCAAGATGCTCTCGCTCGCCGACCTCAAAGGGAAAATCGTGTTGGTGGATTTCTGGGCTTCTTGGTGCGGTCCTTGTCGGAAAGAAATCGTCAACCTCAAAAAATACTACGAAGAGTTCAAAGACAAAGGTGTTGAATTCCTGAGCGTATCGATCGATGCCGATAAAGATGCATGGCTCAAAGCTGCCGAAGAAGAAAACATGCCGTGGTTGCAGATGCATGCTACCGACGGCGGTAAAAAACTGATGAGCGACTATCAGTTCGGTGGCATTCCTTTTATCGTCCTCATCGACGCCAACGGTAATCTCTACGCCAAAGGTCTGCGCGGAGAAGCCATTCGCACGGCCATACAAAATGCCATCAACGGTGTAGCCCCGGAAAAACCGGCTCCCCGCAAATCGATCTCCATGGGTGCCATGTCGATGTAACAGATTTTACATACTATAACCACCATTAAAATTTTTACGTATGAAAAAACTAAATGCTATGCTGCTTATGGCTCTCTGCGCCGTATTCAGTTTTACATCGTGTAGCGACGATGACAATGACACGGGATTCGGTATCACCGGAGTAACCGTTGCCACTTCGGAAGGAGCTTCCTATACAGGAGTCATCAACCAATCGGCCCTGACAATCCAATGTACCGTTCCCATGACGACCCAACCCTCGGAACTGGAAGCCTGCTCCCTTACCGTAAGCGCAACGATGAACACATCGGTTACCGTAAACGGTGCCGCTGTTACGGGAGAGACATTCGACCTGAACGATCCTATCGTGCTCACCGCTTCGTATGACGGAAAGACCAAAGACTATACCCTTACGGTAGTCATCTCCGATACCGAAGACGACTTGGCCGCCGGTAAACAAATCAGCGCCGACATACGCTTGGGCGGTATTCCCCAAAACGTATATGACTACTCGGTTGCATTCTTCGACGGTAAATTCTATGCCTTCACCTCGGGCTATACCGCAGCCGACTCTGCCGCATATTACCAAGTATTCACCTCGACCAACGGTACTCGCTGGACCGAAGTCAATACACCGGAAATCATCGGCGGTATGGGTGCTCGTCCCGTTGTTTTTGACAACAAACTTTACGTCATGGGTGGCGTTCGCGCCATCGGTACCGACCAAGACGGCAATGCTCCCGAAATAGAATCGAACGGTTGGAGTTCCAGCCTCACCTTGAAAACTTTCCGCACATGGTCGACCGGCAACGGCAGCACATGGACCGACGAAAGCATCGAAGGAAATTCGACTCTTACCGATGACATGTTCAAAATGCTTGTAGGAAATGGTTCTTTCGGTTTTGTAGGTGTTACTCCGTTTACATTCAACGACAAGCTCTACATGGAAAGCGGTGCCATGATGGCATTCGGTATGTTCCAGGGTTCCAACTCTCAGCTGTGGGTAAAAAATGACACGACTTACACCATGGAGACCGGTGCATCGAGCTTCTTAAGAAGCCATTGTTCTACTTTCACCTTAAATGATAAAATATTTATCTTGGGTGGCGCAAGAGGCTATGTCGGTGCGACGAACTTGCAAACATCTGTATCGAACTCTACCGACGGTGTAACATTCCAGACTGTTGCCGATTCTACAAAGGTAGGTCCTATCTGCGGCGCTACTGTCGTAACCAACAAAGAAGGTAACACGGCTTATCTCTTCGGCGGTCTCTACTACAACGAAGAAGGTGCCCGCGTAATGAACAACAACATCTATAAATCGACCGACGGTATCGAATGGACGGTCATCGAGGGCATCAACCCCCAATATACCGGAACTTTCAGCCCGTATGTTGTTGTCGATGAAAACAATATCGCTTGGGTATTCGGCGGATTCAAAACATTCTCCGGAAATTACACCCCATATTCGCTCACTGTCGACGAAATGGATCCCTCGTTTGCCGCTTGGGCATTCGCTCTGAATTGATGAATTTTTCATAACCAGCAAAGTACTCTGCGCATAATCCCTGCGCAGAGTACTTTTTCAATCAAATACCGGGACTTAATATTATGAAAAAATTTTGGACAATATACACGGTACTGTGCTGTATATTCTGTTGTGAAATGGCCTCGGCGCAAAATCTTACAAAAATATCCGGTACCGTACTTGACGAAAATAATGCTCCTATGGCAGGCGTAACAATTTCGGTCAACGGGAAAGGCGCCACCTTGTCGACATCGGATGGAACATTTACGCTCACCAACGTACCGACAGGAGCAACTATTTCTTTCTCATTTATCGGTTACGAAACCGAAAAAGTAACCGTAAACAGCCCCAAAACCGTCGAAGCCATACGACTCGTTCCCGCCGAAAACTCCATGCGAGAAATTACCGTCGTAGGCTACGGAAAGCAGGAGCGCCGCGACATCACCGGCTCGGTATCATCGGTCAAGCTCGACGAGCAGAAATCATTCCTGTCGGTCGACCAACTCCTGCAAGGCCGTGCACCCGGCGTATTCGTAAGCAACTCATCGGGAGCTCTCGGCGGTGCCAATCTGCTGACGATACGTGGCGTAAGCTCCATCATCGGAGAGAATAATCCCTTGTATGTTGTCGATGGCGTACCTATCTACGGGACAGACCGCTCGGCCAACTCGGTAGGAACAAGCGGCGGATCGGTAAGTGCTATAAGCATGGGTGGAACCTCGACCGGAGGAGGCTCTTTGGTCAACAACATGGACCTGAACTACTCTTTCGAACAAAATCCGCTTCTCTCCATCAACCCCGACGACATCGAATCGATCGAAATCCTGAAAGACGCATTCGCCACCTCTATTTACGGTTCACGAGGTTCGGCCGGAGTCGTCCTCATTACAACCAAAAGCGGTTCACGCGACCGTACATCGGTAAACGTTTCGTACACGTTGAGTATCGACAACCCCATCGGGAAACTCGATCTTATCAACGGTGACGAATACGCACAAATCTATACCCAATACTATCCTTCCGACACTTACCGGGCCGGATATAATACCGACTGGCAAGATGCCGTAACCCGCAATGCCATCAGCCATAACCTCAGTGCATCGGTATCGGGAGGAAACAGCCGTTCGCGATACTTTTTCAGTCTCTCCTATGCCAATAACGAGTCGTATATCATCAACAACGACCTGCAACGTTACTCGGCACGCCTGAACCTCGATACGCAACTGAGCGACAAATTTACATTGGGCGCAAACGTTACCCTCTCTTTTGTGGACAACAATGCCCTCACGGCTCCCACCGTCTACAAAGACGCCATTCTGCGTGCTCCCAACCTTCCCATTTACAACGAAGACGGATCGTATTACTACGGCCACGCCCTCAACACCAAAGGGAACAACGACAACTACAACCCCGTGGCCTATGCCAACGATGTTACCTCGCAAAGCAAAAACATAACAACGATAGGAAATACCTACCTGCAATATGATGTAACATCGTGGTTGCAACTCAAAACCGAATTGGGTATCAACATCGCAAATACCCGGGCTTATACATATAAGCCCGAACTGCCCGAGGAAGTAGCGGACCTGACCCCCAATAACCAAGCCTCGGAAAACAATGCCTTGAAATACCGTGTCGTCAACAACAATACCATTACGGTAAACAAGGTGTTCAACGACCGCCATTACTTGCAAGCTGTCTTAGGCCAAAGCTATGAGATAGGGCATGAATACAACAACACGATCTACGGATCCAATTTTTTCAGCAAAGACATCAAAGGTATCGGGTCGGCACAAACCTCCCGCGTATCGGCAGCCGGAGAAGACACTTGGGCTCTGCTTTCGGCTTTTGCCCGCGTAAACTATCAGTTGATGCGCCGTTATCTTTTCGGCGTTTCTTACCGGCTCGACGGCTCTTCCCGATATAACCGTTTGCACCGGTTCATCAACATTCCCGCCGTATCGGCCGCATGGCGACTCTCCGAAGAAGATTTCATCGCCTACAACGCCCCGTGGATCGACGAGTTGAAAGTGCGCGGATCGATAGGATGGACCAGCCAGGACGCCAACAACAGCTACTATGGTGCACAGGCCATCTACGTACTGAACACCTCTTCGTCTTACGGCAACGAACAATTCCTCGGAATGTCGCAACCGAGCAACGTAAACCTCGATTGGGAGAAAACCATCACCTATGACTTGGGTATCGATTTCTCCGCTTTCAAAGAACGGTTGAAGCTGACGGTAGATTATTACTACAAACGCACCTCCGATATGCTTTTTTCTTCGGATCTGCCCGCTTACACCGGATATTCCACCCAATATCAGAATATCGCCGATATGCAAAATCAAGGTATCGAGATACAAGTCATCTCCGATAATATCGTACGGAAAGATTTCTCTTGGCAAACGATACTCAACGTCTCTCACAACAGCAATAAGATATTGAAGCTCAACTTTGAGGGGAATCAGCTCGACCAAGCCAACAGCTCTTTCAAATACTATGCCGTGGGTTACCCCATGGCGCAATGGTACCTGCACGAATGGGTAGGTGTCGATCCCATGACCGGTGAGCCGCTATGGCGTCTTGCCGATGGTACGATCACTACCGTTCCGCCAGCCTCGAACTACGAGACGTCGACCGAAAACAAAAAAGTCTGCGGTACGGCCGAACCTAAATTTTATGGCAGCCTTACAAACATTCTTACCTACAAAGGATTTGAACTGAACCTGATGTTTACATTCTCGGCAGGCGGTCATATGATCAACTCTACCCGCGCCCAGTTGCTCACCTATGCGACCGAATCGGCCAACAACTTGTCTCGCGATATTCTCGATTTCTGGCAGATACCGGGACAGACAACTGACATTCCGAAACTGAAAAACAGCTCGATCGTCAACAACTCCGACTACACCTCGTCGATCACCACGACCCGGTTTCTCGAAAAGAACTCTTATTTGAGATTGAAAACGCTCGAATTCTCATACTCTCTTCCGAAACATATATTGAGAAGGACGAAAACATTCAACCAAATAAAACTTTTCATGGTTCTTACCAATGTGTTCACCATCACTTCTTACTCGGGACTCGACCCCGAAGTGAGCGCATTCGGTTCGTCGGCAACCGCTACCGGATATGATAACCTGACGATGCCTTCTTCTCGAAGCTATCAATTCGGTATAAGATTCGGAATTTAACCACAGGAGGACAAACAACATGATGAAAAAAATCTTATTCACCATATCGACCCTCGCGTCGTTGACCCTGTTCAGCGCATGTGAACTCGACTATGCACCGCAAAACACGATGGTAGACGAGACGGTCTACAAAGAAGAGAAAACCGCGCAATCGGCCCTCATCGGGGCATATACCCGCTTGTGCGTGCTGCTCTCGGGCGCACCCAACGATCAGAACAATTATACAAACAGTTCTTTCGCATTCCAACTGGCCGACATCGGCACCGAAAACATCACGGTCAACGATGGCGCATCGAGCCTCTTGGCCATGGAAAAATGCGAATATACCACCGACGAACACGACGGTTTTATCAAGGACATTTACCAATACGGCTACAATGCCATCGATTATGCCAACAACATCATCGCGGGAATAAATGAATTCGGACAATATGACCCCAAGATGATGAAACAGCATATTGCCGAGGCCAAATTCCTACGGGCCTACGAATACTTTACACTGCTTTGCATCTACGGCGACGGAGCATTGGTCGGTGAGGAAAACGGTCTGGGACTGGTTCTGCGCCTTACTCCGTATGACGGTTACAAACCCGAAGACGTACAGGCTCGTGAAACCGTCGGAGCCATCTATACGCAAATACTGAAAGACCTCACCGAGGCAATACCCGACCTGCCTCAGACCGACTATGCTCCGGCACAACGTTACCGCGCAACGGCAACAACGGCAAAAGCGCTCCTTTCCCGCATTTACCTGTATAAAGGTACGTACCTGAAAAATATCGACGAGTTGAAACAAGCCGCTTACTACGCCGGAGAAGTATTGAAATCGACCGTTATCACGTTCAACGACGAATATAACGACCACCGTACCAATATTTTCCCCAGCAATATCTACGAAAACTCGACCTACCCCGACCCGACCAATTATGCGACGGAACTGATATTTTTCCAACCCAGCCGCATCAGTACCAACGTATTCCCGTGCGGGTGGACATCGGTATTTTCAAAAACCAACTTCTCTACTTCCGACTCCCTCATCAACAGTTACCTGCCGGGAGACCTCCGCGGATACGGCACTACGAACGAGTACCTTATCCAACAAGGTTCGACAACATCTAATGCCAACCTGAAAGCGTCGATGAAATACGATAACGGAGGGTGCTACTGCGACGTACAGTACATACGTCTGTCGGAAATAAAACTTACCCGGGCGGAAACTTTGGCCTACACGACCAACAGCATCGATGCCGAAGCCTTGCAACACCTCAACGACATTCGCCGCAAACCCTTCCCCGAAGGTCAGAAACCGGCAGAACTGAAAGTCTCGGATTTTGCCTCGGTCGATGCATTCGTCGATTCCATACTTGTGGAACGTAACCGCGAACTGGCTATGGAAGGGCACTATCGTTGGGATCTTATCCGTACCGGAAGAGACTTGAAAACCAAAGGTCTGCCCAATAACAAAAAAATACTGCCGATACCCGAATACGAAGTACAAATCTCGGACGGCGTCATCAAACAAAACAGCGGATTCTAATCTACAAAACACTTCATTTATGAAAAAATTAATGTTATTCATCGCCGCATTACTTCCTTTCTGTGGAGTATCGGCACAAGAACAGACGCAAACCGAAACCGGCATATCTTTCCTCGAAGGGACTTATGCCGAAGCTCTCAAAGCCGCCAAAGATGCCGGACGCATCTTGTTTATCGACTGCTATACCCAATGGTGCGGTCCTTGCAAACAAATGGCAAAAACCACTTTCAAAGACGCCGAAGTCGCCGAGTTTTTCAATGAATCGTTCATAAACCTGAAACTCGACATGGAAACTCCCGACGGCATCGCTCAAAAAACGAAACTGGGAGTAAACGCTTATCCGACACTGGTTTTCGTCGACCCCAAAACCGAAGAGGTCATTCACAAAATCGTCGGCTCGTGCAACGCCAAAGAATTTATGAAACGCACCGTATCGGGACTCTCGGGCAACAACATCAAAACCATGACCCAACGGTATAACAACGGAGAGCGTAGCGATGAGTTCATCGAAGAATATATCGACGTGCTCGCCGAGGCCAATGACAAAGAGATGTTGACCAAACTGGTTCCCCAATACCTCGATAACAAGTATGAAAAGATGCTTACCGACCGTAAACTTTTCAACTTCTTCATGAGCTACATCGAATCGCCTTATTCCAAACCGTATGTCTTCTTCCTCGAAAATAAAGATAAATTCACCGAACAATACGGCGAAATGTATGTCGATATGAAAGAGCGTTACACATGGAATCTCTACGGCCGTAAATTTGTGGTAGAAGGAGAAAACGGAACCTATGTATTCGATGAAAAAGGTTTTGCCGACTACATGAAATATATGAAGAAAAATAAGGTGAAAGATGCCAAGAAAATCGAAATTTCGACCCGTATGTACTTGGCTGAATGTACCCAAGACTGGAAAAAATATATTTCTTACGGCGACAAACTGATCTCGAAATATGATGCCGACCTACTCGATGTTTATAACTGGGCTATCCGCATCAACAAAAACTGCGACGATCAGAAACTGCGTAATCACGCCGCTGTCTGGTGCGACAAATATGCCGCCCAACTCGAACAAGAAGCTGCCGAAAGAGCCGCCCAAGAAGCCAAAGGTGGCATGACAATGGCCATGCGCATGGGTCCCCAAGCCAACCATTTCACTCAAATGGCAACCGAGCTTCGCGCTCCCAAGAAATAAAAAGATGCTGCGATAATAAAAAGGGGTGTGTCTTTGGGCACACCCCTTTTTATATATCTCCCCCCCGAGGTAAACCCGAAAACACTTGGCATGGAAGAAGACCCTTAATCATTCTTTGAGATCTCTCACTTGCGTTCGAGATAACAGAAATGTCATTCTGAGGGGAGAAACCCCGAAGAATCTCATGCAATAATAGCCGGGGATTCCTCGCACTTACTCGGAATGACAATCGTATCATTCTGAACAAAACGCAGTGATGTGAAGAATCTCATACAAGAGAAAGCTTTCGATCATCACCGTTGCAAATAAAAACAAAAGATTCCTCGTATACACTCGGAATAACATTTGATTGTCATGCTGAGCAGCTGTGAAGCATCTTAAACTAAAACACATGTCATTCTGAAAGGCTTTGCCTTGAAGAATCTCTTACTAAATGTATTTTATGAGATTCCTCGTCGGGCTTACGCCCTCGCTCGGAATGACAGTGGAGCGACAGAAGCCCTCCGAGCGGTAATGCAGCGTCGCTTCACGAACAAGGGCCAATTACATGGAGAAGCAAGTATGCCCGCATTTATCGGGCCGCATGGAGCGAGTTCCGCAGCCCCCAACGGCGATCGAAGCAGAGGGTGGGAATACCCGATAACGAGCGGGCGACCTTTCTGGATTACTTCTTTGCGGCAGGAAAGAAGTAACAGAACACTGTCATTCTGACGACCGCGGGGAGGAAGAATCTCTCACCCGAAAAGAGAATCGGAGATTCCTCACTTGCGTTCGGAATGACACGATTGTCTTTCTGAACGGAACACAGTGAAATGAAGAATCTCACGCAAGAGAGAGCACTCGATCATCACCGTTGCGAGTAAGAACGAGGGATTCCTCACTTGCGTTCGAGAAAACAAATGAGAGCGCACTTTTAAAGCGCACTCTCATAGGACTACGATATTGGCAAAACACCTATTCCGCCAACGGATAATAAGCGTCTTTCATATCGAATTTTACAAAATCCTCATACGAATAGGTAAATTCCTCGCCCAAAGCCCTTGTCATTACCTCTTTATAAATGACGGCCCGACATGGGGCACTGAACTGTTGATCACGGTCATACGTGCGCATAATACTATTCTCGGTAGGACGCCACACACCTTTTCCCCAGTAATTTCCACCTTCATAAAGTCCGATTTTTTCATCGGCATAACGCTCGTCTCCGATAAAATCGGCCCACCAGACCGAAGCCGTATCATGGGTAAAGGCCATATTACGACCGTAATCCCACCGATCGTATTCGGACACATAATAATCACGGGTATCGGACGGAATTTCCGACATGGCATTATCGCTCTCTACATACTCATCGGCCAACCAACCGATGGAATGCCCCACACTCTCGTGCCAAACGGTCTTCGCAAACTTAGGTTCTATCGTCGAAACGCTGAACGAAGTACGGTCGGAAACATACTCCATTCCGGCCGAACCTCCATGTACCATATTATGTGCAACCAGCATCACAATACCGCCTCTCGGAGAAATTCCGGTACTGGCCGCAATAAAATCGAGAATACCCGGCGTATCGCACAAATAGTATCGATTATTGACATTAGGCTGGTGCGTACCGAATTTCGTCTCTACCTCCCAGTCATTCGTCTCCCCGTCGGAAGAATATGTCATACCTTTCTCGGGAGACTCGACATATACCAGATAAATATCGAAATAGTCTCGAAGAGAAGTCATCGGCTCGATGGCAAACATTTGCTCCACGCTGAACTTCATAACCTTCTCGGCAATACCGTCGACAGCATTGCAGGAGTAATCGAAACCGTCGCAAAGAATAAACATATTGATACCGTTCCCTTTGCTATGCGTCTGGTAAATTTCAAAATCACCATCGGCGTGATACTGGGTATGCAACGCACTGTCAGGATCGTAAAGCGAAAGAAAATATCCGGCAGCCTGAGGAGCCAGCGACTGGCTCATCTGGTATTTTTCCACATCGGCACACAACTTTCTCCATATATCCACGGGGAGTCCCATAAAACGGCTGCGACTGATATTCAAAGTAATGCGTTCGGCCGAAAGATCCATAAGACGAGGCGGAATATTTCCACCCAAGAAACTCTCACCTACCGAGAAATATGTAAAACCCGATAACGAATCGGGCAAAGTCCCCCGAAACACGCTCGACGCTTTGAGATAGGTCAGATTTTTCATGCTTGCTATTTCCGCCGGGAATTCGATAAAAGCTTTCCCAATATTGTTATCGATGGTAAGAGAGTCGAGATTGACCAAAGCCGAAATACCTTCAAGAGTAGAATAATTCTTGGCCCGCAACGAAAGAGTCGTAACCGTTGCCAAATTTTCGGTTGTAAGTTCATCGGTCTGCAACAAAGCAAGCAAGGCGGCCCGTAAATTTTCATCTCCTATTACTACCCCCTTGGACGGTATAGTATCGGTCGTAGGTGGAACAACTATGTTATTATCGGAAAAAGGTTCATCATCGGAGCAGGAAACAAATCCTAACAGACATGCAGCAACGGCAAAAGCTAAACACACAAAACGGTTTAAATAAAAATATTTCATAAATTTATCGGAATAATTTTCTTTGCAAAAATAAGATAATATCTGACTTACAATCACCTCGACCCCCAACTTTATTCCTGCCCAACGACATTTTTAACACAGCCCGAAGCTATGCCGAGATTTCTCTGCCGAAGAATAAGATTTTTCATTACATTTGTAACATCAAAATATAGGTAGAAGAAATAGGACAGACTCCCGAATAAGGGTATCTTCACACCCGACTATCTCTGCTTCGAAGACTTTTTACTATGAGTACGACAGGAAATACAACCGTTCCGCCATCTGGCCACCATTTGCTGGTAGAACTTCGCAACGACGGCATCTATTTCGCCTCTTTCGACCCACTCGAAGATGACACTTATCAAAGTTGTTCCGTCTCTTTTACCGCAAAAAACAGACCGTTGTGCGAAAACGTAAAAAATTGCGTTTACGAAAACCCGCAGTTGTTGCAGGAATACGACCGTACTTACATACTTGTCGATACGTCGCACTTCACATTCGTTCCCGAAGATCTGGAAAAAGAGGAAGAAAACCGCCTTCCCTACTACGACTTCTGTTTCTCGGGACACGATGACCACGTAATCGAGAATCACTTGGTTCTCAACCACGCCTACTTGTTATTCGGGGTCGAACACGAATTATATACATTCCTCTGTCGCACGTTTTCAAACCCGATCATATTACATCCGTTGGCTTCGCTTTGCGAATACTTTTTTCTCCACAGCCGCAACGGCAATGAAACAAAAGCATATCTGCATTTAAGAAAAGAGCGAGTCGACCTCATCGTATTCAAACAAGGACGGTTACTCCTCGGCAATACGTTCGACTACGCTTCGGTCGAAGACATAGCCTACTATACCCTATTGGCATGGAAACAACTAAGTCTCGACCAAACTCGCGACCGCATCTACCTCGCCGGACAAAAAAACTTGCGACAACCTCTTACCGAACTTTTACAAAAATACATAAAAACGGTACTGCCTTATCCTTTCCCTTCGCAACTTTTCCGTATCGGGAAAGAGACGATCGATGCCCCGTTTGAACTCATAACCATACCTCTATGCGGATTATAAGCGGCAAATACGGTCGCCGCCGTTTCGACGTGCCGACCCACATAAAAGCAAGACCCACAACCGATTTCGCTCGCGAAAACCTATTCAATGTTCTTCAAAATCTACTCGATTTCGAAGGAATGAAAGCTCTCGACCTTTTCGCCGGGACAGGAGCCATAAGTTTTGAACTGGCATCGAGAGGATGCCGCAGAGTCGTTGCAGTCGAAAATTATCCGGTACAATACAATTTTATCCGCAAAGTGGCCACCCAACTCGACGCCCGTGAAATCTTACCCATCAAGGGAGATGTATTTCGTTTCGTCCCGTCATGTCGGGAAAAGTTCGATTTCATCTTTGCCGACCCACCTTACGATCTACCCCAATTCGGAGAAATCGCGCCCCTCGTACTCAATGCCGGGCTATTGGCTCCGGGAGGGATTTTCGTCCTCGAACATTCAAAAAAATATGATTTCTCCAATCTGCCCGAGTTCGACCAACAAAGAGTATACGGCAGTGTCAATTTCAGTTTTTTCACTCCCGACAAAAATCTAAAAAGCGATTCGGAAGGACAGAAATCGTAAAAAAACGCTCCTCAATAAATCGTTACCCAACGATCAACCAAATAATTCAAGTGTCGGATTTTTCGAGGATTTTTCCAACCAGTCGAAATAAAGACCGGTAAGCCGGGAAAATGCATAACGCCCCACTTCCCGATACGGTACTCGAACATAAGAAAACAAACCGTCGGGAAGCATATCGACTTCTATCGTATGAAAGGTCGCATAAATAATCCGATGCGACAATATGTGGCGATGCGAAAACGGAGGGGTGGTAATCCGAACCGCGGTATCTCCGAAAATTTTCCGATAAAAATCGTTATGCTGCAATGCCTCGAATGTCAATTCTTTATCGCTTTCTATCAATACAAATTCATACAGATTCCGCCAAATGTCCTTTCCGTCCCGACGAGCTATGAATACATCATCTCCGCAATGTACTACCAAATAATTGAAATAACGGGGCAGCACCACGGTTTTTCCCGATTTCACGGGATACATATCGACCGCACCTGCGGCAACAGCTTCGCAAGAAAGGAAAAGCGGACAGTCAGGACACCGGGGTGAACGCGGCAAACACTGCAATGCGCCCAATTCCATAATCGCCTGATTATAAAGAGCCGGATAACGACGATCGAGCATTTCATCGGCCAAAGCCGAAAACAATTTGCGCCCTGCCGTCGTATCGATAGGAGTATCAACGGCAAACAATCGGGAAAGGACCCGATACACATTACCATCGACCACCGCATGAGGCAAGCCGTAAGCAAAAGAGGCTATCGCCGCAGCCGTATAATCTCCGACCCCTTTGAGAGAACGTATCCCCTCGTAAGTATCAGGAAACCGCCCCTCAAAATCCCGCATCACTTGACGGGCAGCAGCATGCAAATTCCGGGCACGACTGTAATACCCCAACCCTTCCCAATACTTCAAAACCTCATCTTCATCGGAAACCGCAAGCTCATGAACATCGGGAAAACGCCCTATAAAACGCCGGTAATAATCCAGCCCCTGCGCGACTCGTGTCTGTTGCAGAATAATTTCTGAAATCCATATCAGGTAGGGATCAGTCGTCTCCCGCCACGGTAACGACCGTTTGTTCTCTTCAAACCAGCGTTCAAGACGGGTTGCGAAATTCTTCTTATCGGGCATATCGGGTATCAAATTTTATGGCAAAAGTAATGAAAAGCATCGAGTATAACCGCCGTAACTTCAAGAAATAGCATGAATCCCGAATCATATAGCGGGAATATTCCCTGCAAAATAACAAACAGACCTACTAAACCCAGAAAATAAAATATCAGCTATCGTTATTTTTCTTATGTTTGCAACACGAACTTTTAAAGAATAACCATGAAACAAATCCTCACTTTGACGTTTCTTCTTTTCGCCCTATGCGCTCCGGCCAAAATAGTGAAAAAAAATGTCCCCAGCCATAAAATGAATCGTTCTATTCCCTGCGTCATTATCCTTCCCGACAACTATGACAAAAAAGCTGCCTATCCGGTCATCTATCTTCTGCACGGATACGGAGGCGATCAAAACTCTTGGATTACCATAAAACCTGCCTTGAACGATATAGCCACCCGAGACAGTCTCATTTTCGTCTGTCCCGATGGAGAAAGCAGTTGGTACTGGGATAGTCCCACCGATCCGCAATCACAATTTGAAACATTTGTTTCCCAAGAACTTACCACCTATATCGACAAACACTATGCAACTCGCGACAATCGCAAAGGTCGCGCCATAACGGGGTTCAGCATGGGTGGGCATGGTGGTCTGTGGCTCTCGATGCGCCATCCCGATATTTTCGGTGCCGGCGGTAGTATCAGCGGAGGAGTAGACATACGGCCTTTTCCCGAAAACTGGAAAATGAAAGAGCAACTCGGCAGCTACGATGAATATCCCGAACGCTGGAACGAATACACCGTCATCAACCAACTCGACAGCCTTTCCAACAAACAGCTGCATATCGTTATCGACTGCGGATACGGAGACTTCTTCTATAAAGTCAATCAACAGCTCCATAACGAACTTCTTAAACGAGGAATTCCTCACGATTACTACAATCACCCGGGGCGACATACTATCGAATATTGCGGAAATGCCATCGATTATCAAATCGTATTCTTCAACAAATATTTTGATTCTTCCAAATAAATAGATATTTTGTTAACAACAAAGACATTTTTCACACAAACATTGTTAAACAGACAAAGATTTTCACACAGATATTTGGAAGCATTCATACCAAACCCTATATTTGTACTATGTTTTTTCATAGTATTAAATTTAAGGTTTACAAAGAAAACGGGTTGTCGTGAGACAACCTTTTCTTTTTATATAAGTTCCTTTCTATAAACCGATAAAAACAAATTTTTCCGATTCCTCATTCCATTGATTTTAATTATCGACCCAAGTATATGCAGGACTCAAAAAACAAAAGTATCCGACACCGCATCAAGAATTTTTTCGATAAAAAATCAGCACTATTGCTGTATGACTGCCCCTAAAATGAGAAGCTGATCCGATAAAATTTTTACCAAATGGCAAAAAGCAAGAAAACGCCTCTCAAAAAATAAGCGGGAGATTATAGGCGGTTGAAATATTATTTATACTTTCGTCCCAAATTAGGAAAGACACGATGGTAAAAGAAAAAGTTACAATAGAATACTGTTTAAACAATGCCTCACCGAACTCGGTATGGGATTTTATCAGTTCGGCCAACGGATTAGCCGACTGGTTTGCCGACAAAGTCGATTGCAACGGCCGGACATACACATTCCACTGGGCAGCATCGCAACAAACAGCCCGCCAAACGGGATACCTCAATGGGGTGTTTGTCCGTTTCAAATGGACTGATGAGGAAGATCCGAAAGCCTTTTTTGAATTCCGTATCAACGTAGATGAATTAACAAGCAACGTAACACTCGAAATTACCGATTTCACGCTTCCCGAAGAGAAGCAGGAATGCGTCGACTTGTGGAATGAACAAATCTCTACACTAAGGAGAAAACTCGGTTCCTAAGGGAAAATCAACCATCGTCCCTTATCGTGCTTTTCAGAAACAAGGAATAGGGAAATCCTTTTTTTTCATTACTTTTGCAAAAAGAACTAAGCCTGTCATGCCGCTTGTCAAGAAACTATATCTCTTTATCCTGAATACGTTTCTTCCGTTATTCCTGATGACATTCTTCATCAGCCTTTTCGTGCTGCTGATGCAATTTTTATGGAAATACGTCGACGAATTGGTTGGCAAAGGCATCGAGGTCGGCGTTTTGGGCGAATTGTTCTTTTATGCGGCCCTCACCATCGTACCTATGGCTCTTCCCTTGTCGATGCTGCTGGCATCTCTCATGACATTCGGAAACTTGGGTGAACGTCTCGAATTACTGGCCATAAAAGCAGCGGGAATCTCTTTACGGCAAACAATGAATCCTTTGATTATCGCCGTACTTTTCATCGCTGCCGGAGCTTTCTTTTTCCAAAATAACGTTCTACCCAAAGCTCAGGTCAAAATGTATGCCTTGCTTTTCTCGGTTCGACAAAAATCGCCCGAATTGGATATTCCCGAAGGTGTTTTCTACGACCAGATAAGCGGATACAATCTGCTGGTAAAGAAAAAAGATCGGGACACAGGAATGCTCTATGATCTCATGATTTACGATTTCTCCGAAGGATTCGACAACGCAATGGTTATTTTGGCAGACTCCGGGAAATTGAGTTTCACCGACGACAAACAATATCTGTTTTTTACTTTGCACAGCGGGGAGTCTTTCGAAAACTTACGTAACCAGCGCACCAATTCGCAAAATATTCCTTATCGGCGGGAAACATTCTCCACAAAGGAAATCCTTATTCCTTTCGATGCAAACTTCAATCGCATGGACGAAGGAATGATGCAGAATCAATACATCGGGCAAAACATCGGACAGCTCACACACTCCATAGACTCGCTTACCGGTCGTATCGACAGTATCAGCAGCCGTATTGCCGGAGAATTAAAAAACAGCTACTTCAACATCAACATCACAAATAAGCCATCTACCGCGACCAATTTTCAGTCCCCAAAAAAGGAAAACAATAATGCGCCCCCTACTATCGGACATATCAATATCGACAGCATTTATGCCAACGCGTCTTTACAAGAGCGGGAGAGCATGTTGAGCCGAGCATTGGGCCGGGCCGAAAGCATACGTCAGGAATACGAGTACCGAAGCATATCCACCAATCAGCAACAAATACTGGTACGTCGGCACGAAATAGAGCGCCACAAAAAATTCACCCTCTCATTTGCCTGCCTCATCTTCTTTTTTATCGGAGCTCCGTTGGGTGCGATCATTCGGAAAGGCGGATTGGGAACACCGGTCGTCATTTCGGTTCTCCTGTTTATTTGCTACTATATCATCGACAATGCCGGCTATAAATCGGCATTAAACGGCCGATGGGCGGTATGGGAAGGTATGTGGCTCAGTTCGGCTGTACTACTGGCTCTCGGTATTTTTCTCACGTATAAAGCGATCAACGACTCGGCCGTATTCAATAAAGACGCCTACCTCAACTTCCTGCGGAAAATCATCGGAAAATCTGAGACGCGCAACGTTGTACACAAAGAAGTCATCATCGATGAGGCCACTCCCGAAGAAATTCTCGAACAGCTCGAAACCCTCGACAAAGAATGCAACAGCCTCACCGAGAAAACCGGAGGTAAGGCCCAGTCATTCTTTTCCTACTGGACTCGCGGTTACGACCGTAAAGCTATACACCGATTACACGATAAGGTCGAAAATTTCGTGGAGAGAGCGCAAAACTGTCGCTCGGCACTGCTTGTTTCCAAACTGATGGATTATCCCATACTGCGCAACTTGTTGCTCTATAATCCCTGCGGGCACAAAACCATCGGGTGGATCATCATGTGGTTGCTACCCATCACCTTACCGCTCTATCTTATCGGGAATTGGGAACAAAAACAGTTACGGCATGAACTGCAAGTAATAGGTCATACCAATCGGGAAATAAGAAATATCGCCCGACAACTCATCGACGAAAGAGAAAAAGAAAAATAGATAAAATCTCCATATCCGGGGAAGAAAGGAAAGAAATCATATGTCTGATGCAACAAAACTGAGTACCATCGAAGAGGCTATCGAAGAATTCAAGGCCGGAAATTTCATTATCGTCGTCGACGACGAAGATCGTGAAAATGAGGGAGACTTCATCATTGCCGCCGAAAAAATCACTCCCGAAAAAGTCAACTTTATGTTGAAAGAAGGACGGGGGGTATTGTGTGCACCTATCACAATGCAACGTTGCTCCGAACTGGGCCTCGACAAGCAGGTCATCACCAATACCTCCTTACTGGGAACTCCTTTCACGATTACTATCGATAAAATCGACGGCTGTTCCACAGGTGTATCTACTCACGACCGCGCCGCAACAATTCGCGCATTGGCCGATCCGGCTTCAACGCCCGAGACATTCGGCAGACCGGGACATATCAACCCTCTTTATGCACAAGATAAAGGTGTATTGAAACGCGCCGGACACACCGAAGCAGCCATAGACATGGCTCGCCTCGCCGGACTATACCCTGCCGCCGCCC
>OBKR01000906.1_pt1 | contig 29013 bp, 23 predicted proteins | sample 1518991 | NCBI WGS metagenome assembly OBKR01 (sample SAMEA2452117, study PRJEB22498) | human gut metagenome | biome: human feces; feature: human gut; material: feces | place: Australia | collected 2012
ACCGGGACAGTCTGCCGATTGACTCATAATGACGGAATTAAACGACAGTCCCTAATTACCTTTGAACCAACAAAGACAACGTTCACCCATCAAAACATTGTTCATGTTCTGTTGTGATTTGCTTCATTTTAATTACCTTTGAACCAACAAAGACAACGGGTCTGGAACATGTTTCGCATGCAGTCTGTTGTGATTTGCTTCATTTTAATTACCTTTGAACCAACAAAGACAACACTGAACGAACGCAATCCTTTTACAGCGTTGTTGTGATTTGCTTCATTTTAATTACCTTTGAACCAACAAAGACAACAGCCGGATAAGATAATTTATCGTGTCAGTAGTTGTGATTTGCTTCATTTTAATTACCTTTGAACCAACAAAGACAACTAGTGGATGAACGATTAAGCATGATTCCCGGTTGTGATTTGCTTCATTTTAATTACCTTTGAACCAACAAAGACAACTGAATGTAAGGATGTGGTTGATTTATAGAAAGTTGTCTAGTAAATTAGAAATAAAAAAAGATAGGTTTAAGGTATAATAAATCCCGCATAAAAGCGGGATTTATTATTTTAAAACAATTCCAGTTGCTGTTCTGCGGCTTTAACTCCTTGTTGCTTTTTCCCATAAAATAATTCAATATTCCCAAATTGTTTGTCTGTAATGCACATAATACCTACTTTCCCATAATCAGGAAGAAATGATTTGACTCGTTTTATATGTACGGCTGCATTTTCCTGACTGGCACAATGCCTTACATAAATGGAAAACTGAAACATGGTAAAGCCATCTCTTTGTAGATTCTTGCGGAATTCGACATAAGCCTTCTTGTCTTTTTTTGTTTCGGTAGGCAAATCGAATAGTACAAGTATCCACATAATGCGGTATTCGTTAAAGCGTTCCATTACTATTTAATTTCAGGGTATGAAATACGGCGTAATTCTCCATCAAAACATTTATAGAGAGAAGCGGTCGTTTGGGTTGCGGCAACCATTAAGGGGCTTCTTTTCCCGGAAATTGTAACATCTAAAGTAGGAATAGACAGTAGGCGTGCTTTGACATCACGATTTAAACCGTCTATTCCTTCTTTATTTCTTACCATATCATATACGAGTTTGTCTACATAAGGACGATAAGGTTCCATTATATCATCAGCCAGACAATAGGCATTGTATCGGTTATGGTGATGGATACCTAAAGTGGGAAGCAGACCACTGCATACCAGACTGCGTGCTATGATGGCACGCAATATAGCATAGCCGTAGTTCAGAAGATTATTGGGATAAGCTCCTTCTCTGGAACGTGTGAAGTCTTCTATTGGTTGGAACAGATATTTCCAGTAAAATGCAGCGGCTCGGGCTTCAAGGTTGTCTGGGTCTCCACTTCGGACATCGTTGGCCCATACGCGCATGCATTTAACTTTTTCACTAGTGCATATCTCCAGAACAGAAGCTTGGTTATTTATTTTTGCCTGTATGGTTTGTTGCCATAATTGCTTTTTCAGAGGAAGAGATGCATCAAGCTGTTTTCTGAAACGCTCATTTTGGGTGGTGTTACCGTATAATGGTAACATTAAACCTACTGGCATACCTTTTGAATTGCAAGTGATAACTGCACTGTTATTTTCGAGCAAAGCTTCCATCAGACCTTGGGTAAATGTAATTTGTGAATGATCAAGAACTACTATACCGATATCTTCGATAGGTTTGCTTATCGTCATTTCATTTTTCTGTTGTTCAGAAAATGATGCGCATTTTTCTACTTCGGGCAGTTTGATAATCATCTGTCCGTTTCGTAATGAGAGGTATGTCGGATTTCCAAAGTAAAATGTGCGTTTTATCATAATATTTGAAATTAGAATGTTATGTCATTGACAATATTCCCTAATCTATCCGTTTTTATAGGAAGGCATATTTCCTTGATGATTTCGTCGGTAACAGCACGTTCCATCTTATTGCTTGTCGTATATTCAAATTTATTAATAATACAAGATGCAACATTAGCTTGGATAAAAAAGCTTTGTTTTTTATTAATACTTACCAATTTGTAAATTCTATCTCGGTTTATCGGATGTTTTATTTGTCTGTTTTTTATCTCTTCAGAAGTAGGAACATATACCAAATCATTGGGTGACAATATAAACTTAGGCATTTCTCCAAATTCGTTGGGTGAAGCAATGGGAAGACCTTTCTTTTTTCGATCGATACATTCGTTGAGAGGTAAGGTAGTGTATGTGCGTTCAATAACAGTATTACCACTTTCGGTAGTTTCAGTTTTTTCATATACGACATAGAATAGATTTGTACCTTGAGCAGCTTCTACAAATTTGGTTGTCTTATTACCTTTTAGTCCAACAGCATATTTACTGCTTTTCTCGTATATACGTACCTTATAAATAGGTTGGTGGAAAACACCGTCGTTTAGTGACATGATATTGGCATTCATCTCATCAATTCCATCGGATGAGAATGCAATAGAAGGATCTCCGTCTTTGTTTTCCAAATGACGCAGCAAAATTTTTTGAATAGCCGTATCGGCTATTTCATCTTTTATTTTATCCTTTGTAAAACTTTCATCCAAAGGCTTACGTGAGGCAAAGAAACGCTCTGAACTTTCTTTGCTGAAATAGTAAATTTCTATTTTTGAAAGGTTTACATCACTCCACGTATCTTTATTCTCTTTGAAATATTTCTTGATGGTCTTTTCGTTGTGTCCCATTTGTAACAACTCTCTCAGTTTCTTACGTAAGTCTTTGTTTACGATGTTGTCAATACATTCCAATGCTTTTGTCAAAGTTACGGTTTTAATAAGTCTGAGATTTATTTCACCATAGTATGTTTCCTTGTGCATTGGTTTTCGGATAGATAAAAGATTGCCTTTGTTTTGTGTGTAACGTACTTTCTTTCCATCTTCGTAATGCAGGTAGCGATTGGAAGTCTTGTTTATAATGCGTAGGTTTTGCTTGAAACTGACTATTATGTTGCTAAGAATATCGTATACATCGGTGGTAAATGTGTCCCATGGTTTGTTGATATACTTGGATTCGCGTCTTGTCTTCGGGTCTGTGCACAGTAGTTTCTTCAGGTCTCCTCTGCTGATGCTGGCTCCTGCACAAGCCGATTCGTTGTTCAGGTAGTTTACGATGTTACGGCTGGCACAAGCTATGATTATGGCATCCATGGCATGGTGACGGTGATCAATACGCTTTTTGCTGAATCCTTTTTGGTATTCGAGAGGAAGTGAGGGTATGAGGTGACCATTCTCGGTAGTAGAGGTAAACAGATTACATTTTTTCATCTCATTCAGGCGAATAAAGCGAGGTAAGATAATTTTATTCCAAACATCGTTTATGCCCCAATCGTTTTTCAAACGGTCGGTTATTCCTCCGGTGCAGGAAATTACATTTTTTGAAGTTTCTTCCATTTCGTTTTCTTCACGTACAATATTTGAAAGCAAACTTTTGATTTTCTTGCTGATATATCGGCTATCATTCAGTTGTCGGGCTATAAATTGTTCCGGAATATCACTCATGAGCAACTTGGCCTTTTTAACGGGATTAGAGGAATAGTGCTCATTGACGAAGGTTTGATATGCTTCAACTTCAAGAATGCGGACTTGTTTCCCAAATCCCAAAGAAACGATAGTGCCATGTTTATCGGCAATGAATTCATATCCCAACATTTTGTCTTTTAGCTTATTTACTTCAGCTTCACAGATGACCTTATTGCTTAGGGAGTCATCAAAGTAACGGCTTTGTGGAATAATGTGTTCTATCTCGTAGGCGGGAGTGAACAGTTTCCCCAGCGGAATAGGCTCTCCGGTATAAGGTGAACGGTATTTCTGTTCCAGCCAGCATTTGTATCGCAATACATCGGATTTGCTCGGACGTTTATTGGCTTCAGTTTCGCTCAACTTTTTAAATATGGGTTCCAGGTCTTCTGGCATTTCATTACATCTTAAAATGTCTTCTTCATAGATGCGGAGAATTTCCTGTTGGCTGGCAGAATAGGGGCGTACGTTTTCTATTTGAAACTCCGGGTTTATGAATTCGGAGAGTAACGCTTTGATACGAAGGTTTGTATTTTCATTTTCAAGAACTTGTCTGGTGATACGTGCGCGTTTCTCTGCCGGATTTTTCATTTCACGACCTAACTCTATATGTATTTCATCTATTTGACCTACTTGTTTCCATATATCACGTACCGTGCGTAGAGTTTCCAGTATAACTTGCTCTACTATCGGATTTCTTAGAGAATGCTGTTTGAATGTCTTCAGATAGATGTCAATATCTTCTGGTGATGACCATTTTTCTGTTTCCTTAGCCTCCGAATGTCGGCCGTAAACCAAATAGCAGGCAATCCACAATGGCAGACCATGACATTGTGATATATCAGTCAATTGTATTTTTTCACTGATACGTTTTATGAGCTTTTCATCTGCATTGCCTTTGATGAATTCATTTATTCGGAGTTTTACTTCTGCACAGATATTGTCTGGATTCCAGTATTCTCCCATACGCATGAGAGGTAATAACTTCTTAATTGCTTTAGCTGAATAAGAACCATATTCTTTTTCAAAAGGAGGAAATTTGCAGAATACATCAACAAAAGTAGAAGGCAATTCATTGCGTGTAGCAAAGTGTTCTAAGGCACTTCGTATTTCTGTTTTATCCTCAACTGAATATAGAATGTGCCATAACGCTTCTTCTTTCTCAGAAGTCAAGAAACTTTCTTTTATATCGGCTTTTGCCAGATATTTAAGAATTTTGCCACGAGTTTCATTTCCGGGGTAAGTCTTATCTTCAACAAAATTCCATCGATAGTTGGCCGATTCTTTTTTGGATATGCCAATACAAGGTGCCGTTAACAGCTCATTTTGTTTGATGTTTTCTTTATCATTTATCCATTTGAACAGGTTGGCATAGGCATTCTCGTCAGGAAGGAATTCCTGAGTTACGTCAAGATTAGAAACTGGTTTGCCATTGACAAAAGCATCACGCTTGTAAATGCGCAGATTTTTTATGAATTGCCAGAGTCTGAATTCTTGGAACAATGGATGAGATTTTGCTATGCATTTGATGGGAACAGGTATTATTTCTCCTGTACTCTTGTCTATATAGCTATGTTCTTCATACGGGCAATTGTCTATCAGTGATTTTTTGCTTTTTAGCGGGCGTTGATAAAAGAGAATATCTTCCAAAAAGAGATATACGAAATTACGCGCAGATATGTAATTTCGATGACTTTCATTGGATGGGTAGAGCTCTTGCAGACAGGCTTTATAGAGTTCAGAATCTTGTAACTCTGCATGAAACTTAACTTGGGTTTCAAGAATTTGTTTTAACTCATCTTTATAGAATTTGCGCTCTACCGTACGAACCAATCTGCCGCGTATCTTTTGTTTGGGATTGTTCAAGAGTGAACGATATATGTATTCACCTATGGTATAGTGGGATTTTGCGATGTTTTCTTCAGTCCTTATTTTTACCAGATTCCAGTCATTTTCATTGGGTTGACGGAATGAACGCTTTATTTCACCATCTTTATTCTGCTTTTCAGTTCCGTCTGGGTTTAATTCTGTGGTTACAATAAATTCTTTTGTTTTTCCAATCCAGTCTAACGGTGTTTTGCTGGCACGTTGGTAAGTCATTCCATTTTCCAGATATACCTTATATATGGTATCTTTTCCTTTTTTCTCACCGGAATCTTCTACATTAATGACCTTTAAGGCATAATATTCCATGCGCTTGTTTGAATTTTCTTCTTCTTCCTCACGTAGTTGGTGGTATCCGCGTTTTTGATTGAAGTTTAATAATATCCATGCAAGCTCTTCTTTTTTTATTTTTTCTTTTAGAGCTTTGGTTCGCAGGTAATATATGGTCCAGTCATATGGAATTTTTTTCCCGTTTTGCAATAACTCAGGATGATGTGCTTTGAATTCAGCAACCATTTCATCAAACGATTCTTGAAAAATAAATTCGTAGGAACCATCATCATTCTTTTTCCATGCAAGTTTACATCCGTCAGGTTGTTTGAATTTTCCGTATCGTGTAAGGGATTCTGCATAATGTGTTGGTAAAAATCCCAATAAGTCAAGAACTCTGTGTAAACGTTCACGGCGTAAAATGGAACGTTCATACAGACGTCTGATTCCTCTTAATCTTGTCCTTTCAGCTGTTTGTGATTTTGAAACACCTTTGTCAAAATCGGCTAGAACTGATGCATCCATAGGAATAATACGACTTCCTGCAGCTTCTATACCACGTAATACTTCTTTTCCGTCTTCGTTGCTTTCTGCTTTAACAACAGACCATCCTATGCTGTTGGTTCCTAAATCGAGGCCTAAAATCTTTCTCATAAGTTATTTTTTATAGATTTCTTCAAAAATATATAAATTATTTCAACGGAAAAATTTTAAGTTCCAAAAAATAGACGTATTTTTACATCATAAATGAAGCAAATCACAATAAGGATTATTCCGTTGTGTAAACATTTAGGTTGCCCTCGTCCTTTAACGGGGGTTTTTTTATTCACGATGAAGAACTGGCCCGTCTGACCGATCGTACTATTCATATGAAGGATGGTATCATTGCAGAATAAAAAAATCATAGCCTATATTTTTATTTTCATAACGGTGATTTTAGAGAATACAGGATATAATTTTGAAAATCATAACTTATGAAAAAATAATTTATAGCCTGTATTTTTAAAACGGACTAATCAATTAAACAAAAAATACTATGCACATGAAAAAAACACTTTTATTACTTTTGATTTTTGTGACTGGAGTAGGAAATTATCTGATGGGACAGCCGGATTGGGACAAGGCAAACCAGATAGTAAACAGCATCCGGAAGACATCGTTCCCGCAAAAGTTTTATAACATCGTAGATTTCGGGGCGCGCGAAGGCGGTCACGTGCTTTCGACCGAAGCTATCAACAAGGCCATTGTTACCTGCAATCAGAACGGAGGAGGTATCGTGCTGGTACCCCGGGGCGAATTCCTTACCGGTCCGGTGGTGCTGAAGAGTAATGTCAACCTGCATCTGGAAGATGGAGCCGTACTGAAATTTGCTACAGACCCCAAGCTTTATATGCCGTCGGTGCTTACCCGCTGGGAGGGAGTGGACTGCTACAATACCAGTCCGCTGATATATGCGTATGGTGAGAGCAATATTGCCATTACCGGCTCCGGTATTATTGACGGACAGGCGTCGAACGATACCTGGTGGAGCTGGAACGGAAATCCGCGCTTCGGTTGGAAAGAGGGAATTCCTTCACAAAAGAATGGAAGCCGCAACCGTCTGCTCGAATCGGCCGAGAATCTGAAGCCTGTGATAGAGCGCATTTTTACGATAGAGGATGCACTGCGCCCGCAGATGGTGAACCTGTATTTCTGCAATACCATTCTTATTGAGGGAGTAACGTTGAAAAATTCTCCGTTCTGGATGATACACCCGTTGCTCTGCAAGGACATGATTGTGCGCGATGTGACCATCCATAATCTGGGTCCCAACGGTGACGGATGTGACCCCGAATCATGCAGCAACGTGCTGATAGAGAAATGTTATTTCGATACGGGTGATGACTGCATTGCCATTAAGTCGGGCCGTAATGCCGACGGACGCAAATGGAATGTGCCGAGTGAAAACATTGTGGTGAGAGACTGTTATATGAAAAACGGTCACGGAGGTGTGGTGATAGGCAGCGAGATCTCGGGAGGATTCAGAAACCTGTTTGTAGAAAACTGTAAGATGGACAGTCCGGAGCTTGACCGCGTAATCCGAATCAAGACCAATACTTGTCGCGGAGGTGTGGTTGAAAACGTATATGCACGCAATATTACGGTAGGTCAGTGCAAGGAGGCTGTGCTTAAAATCAATCTGGAATATGAACCGAACGAAGATTGCGACAGGAACTTCCCGCCTACGGTAAAGAATGTATATCTGCAGAATATTACCAGCGGTAAAAGCAAATACGGTGTGCTCATTATCGGATTGAAAGACGCTGTCAATGTGGAACATGTAAGCGTAAAGGATTGCAACTTCTCAAACGTAGAGAAAGACTATAGCGTAAGCGGTGCTGCGGATGTGAATTTCAGTAATCTGAAGATAAACGGTAAGGAGGTAAATCTGAAGGAATAATCATATAAAAAAGCACGTGTTCTTTTGTCGGAAAGAATGCGTGCTTTTAAAAAAAGGACACGTGCTTTTCTGCAAGAGTACGTGTCCTTTTTTATGTATGCTGGTCAGGCATTGTTCTGTCTCATGGCGAGCGCCTTGTTTTCGGCAGCTTCCATGATTTCACGTTCGCCCGGCCCCTTGTCATTGATGCCGCACAAATGCAGGATGCCGTGTATGATTACGCGATGCAGTTCCTCGTCATAAGTACTTCCTACCATTTCGGCATTGCTGCGCACGGTGTCGAGGCTGATGAACAGGTCACCACTGATTACGTTGCCTTCACAATAATCGAACGTGATGATGTCGGTATAATAATCGTGTTGCAGGTATTCACGGTTTACTTCAAGAATCTTTTCGTCATTGCAAAAGATATAGGCTATTTCGCCCACTTTCTTGCCGTATGAAGCGGCAACAGCCTTTATCCAGGCATTGTTCTCACGTTTTTTTATCTGAGGCATTTTTACGCCTTCGGTCTGATAACTTATCATATTATTCAGTTTTTAAGTTTATGCAAAGAAGAAATAGGCAATGAATATGGCTGCCAGTACTCCGGCCAAATCGGCCAGCAGTCCGCACGATACGGCATGGCGGGTATGCTTGATGCCTACGCTGCCGAAATATACAGCCAGTATGTAAAAGGTGGTATCGGTAGAGCCTTGGAAAATACAGGCCAGTCGTCCTACAAACGAGTCGGGGCCGTAGGTGTTCATGGCGTCGACCATCAGTCCGCGAGCTCCGCTTCCACTCAGCGGTTTCATCAGAGCGGTAGGCAGTGCGCCCACAAAATCAGTATCGCCTCCGCATACGGCTACCAGCCACTCTATGCCGCTGATAAGCATGTCCATGGCGCCCGAAGCACGGAATACGCCGATGGCTACCAGTATCGCTACCAGATAGGGAATGATGCGCACGGCAGTCTGGAAGCCGTCTTTTGCGCCTTCGATAAAGGCGTCGTATACGTTTATTTTGCGCCGTATGCCGGCTATGATGAAAGCGATGATAATCAGAAACAGAATGATGTTTGCGGCAGAGGTCGAGACAACGTCAATCTGTGTTTGTGACAGGCGGCCGAATCCCCATATGATAGCGGCTACAACCACAGAGGCGCCTCCCAGGGCAAGCAGCAGGGTACGGTTAAGCAGGTTGATGCGCTGATACAGGCTTACGCAGATGATTCCGGCCAGCGTAGAGAAGAATGTGGCCAGCAGAAGTGGAATGAATACATCGGTAGGTTGTGCCGCTCCCATCTGTGCCCGGTATACCATGATGCTGATAGGGATGATGGTCAGTCCCGATGTGTTCAGTACCAGAAACATAATCATGGGATTGGTGGCAGTGTCTTTCTGCCGGTTCATTTCCTGAAGCTGTTCCATGGCTTTCAGTCCCATGGGAGTGGCGGCATTGTCCAGTCCCAGCATGTTGGCCGATATGTTCATGAAAATGGTTCCTGTTACGGGGTGCCCCTTGGGAATATCGGGAAAAAGCCTGCAGAACAGCGGGCTCAGCCAACGGGCAATGATGGCTACCACACCGCCTTTCTCGCCTATGCGCATGATGCCCAGCCAGAGTGACAATACGCCGGTAAGTCCGAGCGATATCTCGAAAGCTGTCTTTGATGAGGCGAAAGTGGAATCGATAATGGCAGGAAACACTGAGGTGTCACCGAAGATGACCAGTTTTCCCAAAGCCATGAGAAAAGCTATCAGAAAGAAAGCTATCCATATATAATTAAGAACCATATTGTGAGCGTTTTTTGTTTCTGTATGCAAAAGTAGCATATTTCTTTTTTTTATGACAAATCATTCTAAAAATAAAAAAATATCCTCTTTCTTTGCAGCTAAATAACCAAACGTTAATCTGAAATTATGAAAACAAAAGGAAGTATTATTCTGACATTATTGTTCCTGTTGGTTCTTTCGCCTGAATTTGTATTGGCACAATCATCGAAAGAGCAGCGTTATAAGATATCGGTGTGTGACTGGATGATTCTGAAAAGACAGAAAATCGGTGAATTCCAGCTGGCACGTGAGATAGGTTGTGACGGTATAGAGGTGGATATGGGCGGACTGGGAAAAAGAGATACGTTTGACAATAAGCTGCGGTATCCTCATTTTCAGAAGCTGTTCAGAGAAAAGGCACAGGAATTTGATGTTGAAATTTCATCCATTGCCATGTCGGGCTTTTACGGACAGTCGTTTGTAGAGCGTGACAATTATGTAGACCTGGTTCAGGACTGTCTGAACACCATGGAGGCTATGGGTGTGAAGATTGCTTTCCTTCCTTTGGGAGTATGCAACCTGACAAAGAATCCTGAACTGCGTCCGGAACTGGTAAAGCGGATGAAGGTTGTAGGGGATATGGCTGCACGCAAAGGAATGGTGATAGGCATAGAGACATCGCTCGACGCAAAAGGTGAGCTTGAACTGCTGAAGGAGATAAATTCTGAAGGAATAAAAATCTACTTCAAGTTCCAGAATGCACTGGATGCCGGACGTGATGTGTGCAGCGAGCTTGAGATTCTGGGAAAAGAGAACATCTGCCAGATTCACTGTACGGATACCGACGGTGTAACCTTGCCGGACAATACGCGTCTGGACTTGAAAAAAGTGAAACAGACACTCGACCGTATGGGATGGAGCGGATGGCTCGTGATGGAACGCTCACGCGACAAGAACGATGTTCACAACGTGAAGAAGAATTATGGCACAAATGCCAGGTATTTAAAGAGTATTTTTCAATAAACTTAAACCGATATGCACGTACAATTAGGAAAGTATAATCAGCTGGAAGTGGTTAAGACAGTAGATTTCGGCGTATACCTTGACGGAGGTGACGATGGTGAAATTCTGCTTCCCACACGTTATGTCCCTGCCGGATGTAAACCGGGAGATATGCTCAATGTGTTTATTTATCTGGATAACGAAGAGCGGCTTATTGCAACGACGCTTACTCCGTATGTTCAGGTAGGGGAGTTTGCTTGTCTCAAAGTGGCATGGACAAACGAATTCGGGGCTTTTCTTGATTGGGGACTGATGAAAGACTTGTTTGTTCCTTTCAGAGAGCAGAAAATGAAAATGCAGAAAGGAAACAGTTATGTGGTGCACGTGCATATTGACGAAGACAGTTACCGTATCATGGCGTCGGCCAAGGTAGAGCACTTCCTCTCGAAGGAAATGCCCGACTACCGTCCGGGTGAAAAGGTGGAAGTGCTGGTATGGCAGAAGACCGATTTGGGATTCAAGGCAATTATAGAAAACCGCTTTGCCGGTATGATTTATGCCAATGAGATATTTCAGCCGGTTAATATTGGTGACCGTCTGGAGGTGTATATCAAGCAGGTACGTCCGGATGGAAAGATCGACCTCGAACTTCAGCGGGGAGGAGCACGCAAGGTGGATGACTTCTCAATTGTTCTGCTTGAGTATATCCGTAATCATGACGGCTATACTGGTTTCAATGATAAAAGTCCGGCCGAAGAGATATATGAAACCTTCGGCGTAAGCAAGAAAACATTTAAAAAGGCTGTCGGTGATTTGTATAAGAAACGCCTGATAGTTCTTGAAGAGAATGGAATAAGGCTGGTATAAGATATATGAAAAGCTCCGTTGTCGGTAATGTGCGAACAACGGAGCTTTTGTTTTTAATGACGATGTCCCGGAGCATAAAACTTTGCGGCCTTCTTACCTTTGATTTTCTTTGCATGTCCGGGAGGTATTACTTTATGCGGTTTCTTTGCGTGCTTGATATGGATGCATGATGTCAGTCCGCTACATAGCGACAAGCTAAAAAGAATAAGGAGTAGTTTTGCTTTCATAATTGTAGAGATTCATTTGAATACAAATATATACAATAATTTTATCTAAAGGTAGTTGTCCGTAACAAATGTGGATAAATCAGAATAGGGAAATCCCTATTTAATTTTAGGGAAAAACTGTTGATTAAGGTTTTTCCTTCTTTTATCTTTGTTGACATAGAAAAATGATTGTTATTGTCAAACCGTAAAAACAGATAAATATGAGAAGTGTAAGGAGACTGATATGGATGGTGCTTTGTTTGTTTGTAGTTCAGACTGGCCGGGCTGCAATGACTGTATCGGAAATCAGAAACAATGCACGTTTTATGACAGACCGCATGGCACATGAACTTTCGTTAAGCAGTATGCAGCGTAACGATGTGTATGAAATCAATTATGATTTCTTTTATGGAGTGCGTGACATAATGGATGATCTGGCTTATGGATATACCTATGCCATTGATCAGTATTATAATAGTCTGGACCTTCGGAATGAAGACTTAAGTTACGTTCTTACCCGCAGACAGTTTGAACGTTTTATGAATAAGGATTATTTTTATCGTCCGATATATGTAGAGAACAAGCATTGTACGATTCGTCTGTATCTGGAATATGATAATCCGTCATTTTATTATTTTGCGGCTCCGCTGAACTTTCTGACTTATGTGGGCATTCATAGCAGAGTGCATTATGTGAATGGTTATTATTGCAACCGTTATCATCATGCTCGCTATGTAGGGCCGTGGACTCGTCCGAGCCATCATGTTCATTATGTAACGTATCGTCATCATGACTTCGGACCGGGTATTGCCGGTCGTCCGACGCGTCCGCCTTATGTGTCACGCCCCAATCAGCCGGTAGCTCCGCCTCATCGTCCGGGAGTAGTGGTTCGTCCGCCGTCACGTCCGAATCATCCGGTAGCACGTCCGGAACATAGACCTTCACGACCGGATTATAAACCTTCCGTTCGTCCGGAACGTCCGTCTGCAGGGCGTCCTTCTCACCCATCGGTAAAGCCGGACAATAAACCATCTCGTCCGAATCACCGTCCGTCGGTAAAACCGTCTCATGAGAATCGTCCTTCCAATGTGCGGCCTTCCCGTCCGTCAGTGAAACCGGATAAAAAGCCGTCTCGTCCGTCACATCGTCCGTCGGATGACAAGAAGGAAAACCAGAACAGAAGAAATATATTTAAAGTATAGTTGTTTTTAATAAGTTTACAGTTGTTTCCAGGCAAAATGGTTTGTTCTAGGACAGATTGATTTTTGCATTGTTTTCCTTATTTCTCTCTGCTCAGGAAGAAGAGAAATAAGGAAAACTTTTTAGTGTTGCTTGTTTTATTTCTGTTTTTCAGATTTTTCTGTTGCATAAAATGGAATGGCCGGTAATCCTTCCTGGTTGCAGAGATTGGGTTGTGCCTTTTCGTCCCAGGCAAAACGTACGCAGGCAGGGCGGGCATGTGTGGAATCAAGTTGAAGAACCACTTTATTGTTTATGAGCTCTGCCTTTGCTTTGAAGTAGTATCCTTTGAAATTTTTCAGTTTGAAGCAATCGGGAGCTTTTCCGTCTCTGGTCTTTAATCCGCAGGCATGGTCGAATGTGATGATGACTTTATCTGCGTCAACGTTCATTTCTTTGAATTTAGGGCTATCACAGACAATATTCTTTCCATAAGTCTTGTTGAGAGCAATTCTAGCCAGACGTTCTCCTACAATCCATTTATAAGGCGGATGTATGTCGTTCAGTTTGTCTACCAGATCACTGATGACGGCCATTCCTGTGTATGGAACATCGAGGGTTGCTTCCTGCATCTTCCAGAATTTGGGAAGTGCATCCCATGCCACGCCTTGTTCGTCCATTGTTCTGCTGGAATAAAGGTATGGAGCTAACTGTACGAAATAGAATGGCATGGTTTTGTCTTGCCATGCTTTACGCCAACTTTCTATCAGCGCTCTTTGTTTGATATCATAACCGGCTCCTCTTTGGTCAAGCACATTGGCCTCTCCCTGATACCAGAGAAAACCGCGCATACTGTAAGGGGCCAGGGGAGCTATCATGGGATAATAGTGGTTTCCTACCGGGAGTCCGTAATATTTTCCGTCGTGCATTCCTTTATGGAGTACAGAGGAAGATTCGTAGGCCTCTCGTGGAGTCCATGATTCAATAAGAGAGCCTCCCCATGAAGATGAAATAATTCCTACCGGCACATGCAGACTGTCGGATACAGTCTTTGCAAAAAAGTATCCTGCGGCCGAAATGGGAGCCAGTGTTTCGTCAGAAAGTGTTTGCCAGCCGGTGGTAGGAAGGATTTCTCCGTTATATGAATATTTGATATACATTACACGTATGTCGGGATTGCTGGCTGCCTTGAATTCTTTATACAGTTTTTCAGGATCGCCCTTTTTCGGTCGTGCATGATGAGGATGGTTATTCATGGAATATTCCATATTAGACTGACCGGAAGCAAGCCATACCTCACCAACGAGTACGTTCTTGAATTCAATTTTGCCGGAAGTACCTTTTATAATCAATGATTGAGGGCGGTTGCAGGCTTTGACCGGTTTCAGTATGGCACTCCATTCTCCTTTGTCATTGGTTGTGGTATGAACCGTCTGCTTCATGAATTTTACGGTAACTCTTTCTCCGGGTGTAGCTTTACCCCAGATATGGATATCTTTTTCTTGTTGGATAACCATGTTGTCGGTGAATACTGGTGCCGGTTTTATCTCGGCAGAAGCTGATATCAATACAGTGATAAGCATTGATATAAACATGAATAGTGTTTTTCTCATATTATATATTTATTTAATTTATAATGCTGCAGGACTCGTTCCGGTAAAAAATTATTCTTTAAACAAGACAGGATAGAATGAATTCTTTACAGCAATCACCCTAATAATATATGGTTAACAGGGGAATAAGGTGTTACAAAGATAATCTTTTATCTTTGTTTTTTATGTGTATGTAATGTCTTTTATGTATGGGGACTTTAAATATGCATGAATCTTTTCTTTTTGACAGATTATTTGCAAGTTAAAAAATATTCTTGTTTCTAATTCTTTATGTAGTTTTCATAATATGAGAGATTTTGTTTTTACCTTTGTAAGGTAAATCTGCAAATAAGAAACAGTTGAGAGTATTTAAAAGAATCATAGTTCCATTGTTTTTATTGGCCGTGTTTGTTTCATACCAGGCCGGTATTACAATGTTCTGCCATATGCACTATGTAGATGGTGCAGTGATTGTACACTCTCACCCTTCTAAAGATAAGAATCATACACACACAAAGACTCAATTGCTGGTATTGGGTCAGTTAAGTCATTTTCAGGCTGAAACCCCGAATGTTGTTTCTTTCATTGACTTTAAGCCGCATGTATTCTATTATCTGGAACCTGCAACGAAGTCACTGACTGTTGAAGACATTCATTTAAAGAATGTATTATTACGTGCTCCTCCCTGTATTGGATAAATAAAAAGAGAGATTTTATCAGTTTTATTTATTCATAATCAGAATTCAATGAAAAAATACATATTATTTGTTGTACTCACATGGGTGGTTATGACTCTTTATGCCGTGGACCAAATTCGGCAGGGGAATATTATAGACGGGCACGTCGTAGTGAAGGGAACTGAAGAGAATGTTCCTTATGCAACCGTACAGGTAGTGGAACAACCGGGAAAAGGAGCAGTAGCCAATGAAAACGGACAGTTTCAGATAAAAGGTTTGCCCGAAGGTAGTTATACGCTGAAAGTACATGCCGTGGGGTATAAGGCTCAGGAAAAGAAAGTAGATGTAAAAAGAGAATATGCTACCGTAGTGCATTTCTTTCTGGAAGAGGCCGTTTTTACAACAGATGAGGTAGTGGTTTCGGCCAATAGAAATGAAGTGAGCAGAAGAGATGCTCCGGTAGTGGTCAATGTCTTGAATACAAAACTGTTTGAAACGGTCAACTCGACCGACTTGGCCAAATCACTTTCCTATCAGTCGGGACTCCGTGTAGAGAATAATTGTCAGAACTGTGGATTTCCTCAGGTTCGCATCAACGGACTGGAGGGGCCGTATTCACAGATACTTATCAATAGCCGTCCTGTAATCAGTGCTCTTTCGGGAGTATACGGGCTGGAACATATTCCGGTGAACATGATTGAAAGGGTAGAAGTGGTACGTGGTGGAGGCTCTGCCCTATTTGGTGCCAATGCCGTGGGAGGTACTATTAATATTATTACGAAAGATCCTGTAAGTAATTCATATCAGATAGCTTCCAACTTTTCGTCTCTTAACGGGAAAAGCTGGGAACAATATATGGGGGCCAATGTATCACTGGTTTCTCCGGACAATTCATATGGTATAGCCTTGTATGAAGCATACCGGAACCGTAACCCTTATGATGCCGATGGTGACGGATTCTCTGAATTGGGAAAATTGAATATGAATACTTTCGGACTGCGTGCTTATTATCGTCCTACGACAATGAGCCGATTGGGAGTGGAGTATCATACGACCAACGAATTCCGTCGTGGAGGGAACAAGTTCGACTTGCAGCCGCATGAGGCTGATATTGCCGAACAGACCAAACATGTGATAAACAGCGGTGGGGTAACCTATGATTTGTTCTGGAATGAGTACAAGCATAAGTTGTCTGTGTATGGTTCTGTACAGCATACAGACCGTAACAGTTATTATGGCGCACAGCAGAATATGAATGCTTACGGAAAAACAGATGATTTGACATGGATGGCCGGAGCTACTTATGTGAATAATATGAAACAGTGTCTGTTTGCACCGGCAACGTTTACCGGCGGACTGGAATATCAGAATAATTCCATGCACGACGTGATGACCGGCTACGGACGTGACATGAAGCAGGATGTGCGTATATGGGGAGGTTTCATTCAGAATGAATGGAAGATGAATAAGGTTATTCTGCTGGTAGGCGGACGTTTGGACAAGCATAATCTGATTGACAATCCTATTTTCAGTCCGCGTGTGAACCTTCTTTATAAGCCGGCGGAACCCTTACAGGCCCGTTTGACTTATTCTACCGGTTTCCGCGCTCCACAGGCTTTTGACGAAGACCTGCACGTAACGGCTGTGGGTGGTACCGGAATGCTTATCAGACTGGCAAAAGGACTGAAGCCGGAATATTCAAACAGTTTCAGCGGTTCTTTGGACTGGACCGGAGAATTGGGACCGTTCTCTTCCAATTTGTTGCTTGAAGGATTTTATACGGATTTGCGCGATGTTTTCACTCTGACAAAGATTGGAATGGAAAATGGAAATATCATACAGGAACGTCAGAATGCAGGTGGTGCTCGTGTATTTGGAGCCAATGCCGATGCCAAGTTTGCTTATCGGAAACTGATGACCCTGCAATTGGGTTTTACGGCCCAGAGAAGCCTTTATAAGGAATATACTGGCTGGAGTGAGGATGAAAGTGTTCCTCTTACCAAACAAATGCCGCGCACTCCCAATTATTATGGATATTTTACGCTGACAGCCAGCCCGCTTAAGAAGTTTGATGCTTCTTTGTCGGGCATCTATACCGGACGTATGATGGTACCTCACGTAGCTCCTACGGATATTCCCGAAGAGTATGCCGGTTCATATATTCAGAAAGACTGTATGGTACATACTCCCGATTTCTTTGAATTGAACTTGAAAATGAACTATACATTCGTATTGCGTGATCATATCAAGTTGCAGTTAAGTGCGGGCGTACAGAATATGTTCAACAGTTTCCAGAAAGATTTGGATAAAGGTCCTTATCGTGATTCCGGATACTTCTATGGTCCTACACAACCTCGTACTTACTATATAGGTTGTAAGATTATTCCCTGATAAAATTTAGATTTTAAAGCAGATGTTGTTGCGCAAGTGAGCCTTTACCATTGGGGCCGCTTGCGCATTTGCATGATATTGCGTGCCTTGTCCTGGCTGGAGGGAAAACTCAGTGCGTCGAGTATTTCGTAAATGTTTTCCCGGTCTGCTATTCTCGGGCCTATATGTTTCAATACCTTGAGCCGCTCATCGTCAAATGTAAACAGTTTCATGAGACGAAGACATTGGTTGACTGTCAGGTATCGTTCGGTACATGCTATTTCAATCATCTTGAATTTGTCATCGTCAAACGCTTCTGTCTTTATCAGACCGAAGATGCGTTCAAAACCTTGTGCACTCAGCACGGAAACAGGCCGGTGATACATTGTTCCATTCGGAATTTGTGGCTGTTTTTCAGTTCTAGTGACATTATCTTCCGGAGTGTTTGCCATGGTCCATGATGAAACGGCCAGAAGCAACAGCAATGCAAGCGATATTCTTTTCATTTCAGTTTTGATTGGTTTTGCCGCTAAGGTATGAAAATATATAATGTATAGAGAGTGTATGGGCATAAAAAAAGGAACTTATCATGATAAGTTCCTTTTTTTATACTGTTGGGCCAATTGTTAGAGGATTGCTCTTTTTTCTTGGATTCTGGCTTTCTTACCAGTAAGGGCACGCAAGTAATACAATTTAGCTCTGCGAACTTTACCGATTTTGTTAACAGTAATTTTGTCGATAGCCGGAGATTCGATAGGGAAGATACGCTCTACACCTACAGTTCCCGACATTTTACGAACAGTGAAACGTTTTTTGTTACCGTGACCAGCGATTTTGATTACTACACCACGATAAGACTGGATACGTTCCTTAGTACCTTCGATAATACGATAATCTACAGTAACAGTATCTCCTGCTTTGAACTTAGGAAATTCTTTACCGGTAGCGAATGCTTCTTCTGCAATTTTAATTAAATCCATTTTTTTTATTTATTAAATTGTTTATCGTAACCAACGCAACATATCAAGTTACTCTTCCTGTGACAGCGATTGCGCGGAAAGCGGTGCAAAGGTACGAGTTATTTGTCAGTTATACAACTTCATGACTCATTTATTTTTTTGAGAAAACTGTGATTATTTGATTTTTGCGTATTTTTGCGGCCGTATTTTGAGTTTCAGATTCTATATATTTTGTGAACGCTTCTTTTCTGGAAAGAACAGGATAATATTATAAATGAGATTTTATTGGAAAGTTACGGTTATAGCCAGTATGTTGCTGAGTTCTTGCATTTCTCATCATTCTTCGTTTAGCGTGTTGTCTGTTGAGGGGGGACGGATTGAAATTACGTCCGATTTGGATAAAAGTCCCGATACGTCAGCCTTGAAGATATGGAAACATTACAGCGATTCTGTGAAGGCTGTGATGACTCCGGTAGTGGGATATTCTGAAAAAGCAATGGTTGCGTCTTATCCTGAAAGTTTATTGGGGAATCTGATAGCTGATATTATGCTGGATGCTTCAGACAACTATGGAAGTACTGGGGCAGATATGGCATTGCTGAATCTGGGTGCCATTCGCAACTCACTGCCGAAGGGAGAAATTACTTATGGAGATATATGCAGGGTTCTTTCATTTGAAAACAGATATTGCATCGTATCATTGAATGGCCGGCAACTTCTGGAATTGTTTCAAGTCATTCTGAATCAGGAGTCGATGGCTGTTTCGGGTGTACGTCTGGTGGGCAGTGAACAGCATGAGCTGGTTGAGGCAACAATAAAGGGTAAACCTGTTGAAACGGATGCAATATATCGCATTGCCACAATAGATTATTTGGCCGAGGGAAACAGTGATATGACTGTAATGAAACAGGCGATAGACAAATATTATCCTGAAGGGGTGTGGTTGCGTGATTTATTTGCAGATTATATAAGGAAGGTTGAGGCAGAAGGTAAGATGCTGACCTCAAGACTGGACGGAAGAATAACCGTTAAGCATGGAGAATGAATATGAAAAGAGTTTTGCTGATATATCTGTGTATTCTGATATCCGCATGCATGCAGGCCCAGCATACGGAAAAACTTTATATTTTTCATACAAACGATACGCATAGTACCATTGATCCGGTTTCGGTCAATGATGCCGATACCGCGCTTGCCGGAAAAGGTGGTTTTGTGAGGAGAGCTGCTTTAATCAAGCAATTGCGTGAAAAATACGGTGAGAATAATATGCTGTTGTTTGATTCCGGTGATTTTTCGCAGGGTTCTCCTTATTATAATGTATTTAAGGGTGAGGCTGAGATTGATTTGATGAATGTGATGGGATATGATGCCTGTACCATAGGTAATCATGAGTTTGATTATGGATTGGAAAATATGGCACGGATATTCAAAAAGGCTTCGTTTCCGGTCGTTTGTTCTAATTATTGTTTTAAGAATACTTCGCTCGAAGGTGTCGTAAGGCCATATGTTATCTTGCATCGTGGCGGGTTGAAGATTGGAGTTCTGGGAGTTGGTCCGGAACTTCGTGGATTGGTATATGAGGAGTTTTACGGAAACGTAACATATATGGAGCCGGTGAAAGCCGTGAACGAAATGGCTTCGTTCTTGAAAACAAAGAAACATTGTGATTTGGTAATCTGTCTGTCTCATTTGGGCTGGCAAGGGAGAGTGAGTGATGAAACTCTGATAGCCAATACACGGAATATAGATATGGTACTGGGAGGGCATACGCACTCATATTTTGACAAACCTTTGTTTTATAAGAACTTGGACGGCAAGATGATTCCTCTTCAGCAGATGGGGAAGTATGGCCGTTTCCTGGGATGGATTATTCTTGATTTTGAGAAGAAATAGTTCCTTTCATAGGAAACAATTATTTAGAATAGATTTTTTAAGGATGTAATATGACGTGTGTATACAGTTGACAAACGTTTCTTTTTACAGAAATAAATATTTGATATTCCGAATATTATACGGACGTACATAGTAAACCCATTTATGGACTTTTTCTATTCCTTATTTAGAATGGGTACAAATTAAAGCCAATTCCGGTAAAGACGTTACAACCTATCAAAGAATGGTGTATATTTGCATCATACAAATTGGTACTAACTATTAAATTAATAAGAAAATGGCTTACGTAATTGGTGACGATTGTATCGCATGCGGTACTTGTATCGACGAATGTCCGGTAGGAGCAATCTCTGAAGGTGATAAATATTCTATCAACCCGGAAATGTGCACAGAGTGTGGAACTTGTGCAGATGTTTGTCCTTCAGAAGCTATCAAATTAGGATAATTCGTAGGATATAAAGTCTTGGAAAGATTTAGCGCGGTAATTTGTTTCATACAGATTACCGCGTTTTTTATACCATTAATATATGGCATTTGAAAAATGAAGGCCTTCTTTTTCTTTTTTATAACTGTCTTTTCTCTCTTTCATAACTATCTTTCTTCTCTTTTATAACTTATCATTTTAAAAATCATATCCTTCTTTTTTTTATTTATAACCGGTAATTCCGTGATTGCTCTTTCTGTTTTTTTTCGTCATACAGATGTAGTATGATTGTTTCTGATTTGTATGGATGATGTATAAAGCATGTAACCTTATCATCTCAACTTTGCAGCGGAATTAGAAACAGGAAAAAAACATGAAATTAAACTTGAATTATTTAATTCTGACTTTATTGTCATTCATGCTTTCGGTTACTGCATGGGCTGGCGATATAAAAGGATGTGTTCGTGACAAGACTACTGGTGAGCCTTTGCCCGGAGCAATGGTAAAGGTTGTAGAAACCGCTCAAGGAGCAGTAACGGATATGGATGGAAATTATATCCTGAAAAAAGTAAAATCTGGGAATTATACACTGACTGTTACTTACGTAGGTTATCGTGAAAAAGTATTGGAGAATATTAAGGTAGGAAAAGAAACCGTATTGCTTAATGTGGATATGGAAGATGATACGCAGGAGCTTGGTGAAGTAATGGTTACGGCAAAAAAGAATCTGGAGAATGAGAAAACGTTGCAGCTTGAACGCCAGCAGGCATCTTTTGCCATAGAGAATATGGGAGCAAAGGAAATGTCACTGAAAGGTGTGAGCAATGTTCAGGAGGGACTTACCAAGATAACAGGTATTTCGGTAGCAAGTGCCGGACAGCTCATTGTGCGTGGATTGGGCGACCGATACAGCTCTACTACATTAAACGGATTGCCTATAGCATCTCCTAATCCGGATAAGAAGCTTATTCCGCTGGATATATTTCCGGCAGCTTCGGTACAGAACATAACGGTCAGCAAAGTCTACGAAGTGGGTTCGTTTGCCGACTATTCCGGAGCGCACATAGACATCAGTACCAAAGAGAATACAGGTAACGATTTCTTTACGGTAGATTTCAGTACAGGAGCGGCATTCAATACAATCGGAAAAGACTTTTATCATAGTGACCGTAAGGGATCTATGTTTAAAACCAACAATCTGTCAGACAGATATTGGAATATGTCGTACGATGAATTCAAGGATGCGGCCAAGAAGGAAGATCCTTTTGGCACTGGCTTCTCTATCGACAAGAAGACAGCCTTGCCCGATTTCAGCGGCTCGATAGGAGGCTCGAAACATTGGACATTCGATGACAACAGTGTCTTAAGTCTGTTGGCCTCATTGGGAGTAAGTAATTCATCAAGGATTCTTAAGGATGCATTTGTAAAGACCTATCGTGCTCAGGGAACCGTGAAGACCAGCTTTGATTATGACAGTTATACTACGGAGCTGAAAGCTACAGGTTTGATGAATCTGGGATATTCTTTCAGGAATACAGACCGCATTACATATACACTCTTCTATGCCCGTAATGCTGTAGACAATTACATGTCGAGAAGCGGATTTGACTTTGAAGGAACCGATTTGTTGAGCAGCAACAGCATGTTCAATGCATACAGCCTGTTAAGCAATCAGTTGCTTGGACATCATGAGTTTGGTGACAGATGGAAACTGGATTGGGCAGGTTCATACGGAATAACCCGAAGTGATGAACCGGACCGTCGCCAGGTAATGTTCAGAAAAGATCCTGAAACCGGCGAACCTGTAGGTTTGTTCCTGCTGAATCAGGAAGGCTCGATGCGTTACTTCGGCGAGTTGGAAGAGAAAGAAGCCGTAGGCGATATCCGTGCCAGCTATAGTCTGGGTGAAGAAAATCTTCTGAAGTTCGGTGCATCCTACAAAAACAAGTCGCGCGATTTCCGCAGTGCCAATTTCTACTATAACCTTGACGGGGTGGATGCTGATATTACAACAATATACGATACCGACAGCTATCTCAATTTTGACAATGTACTTAGCGGTCTGATTACCGTAGACCGCAACATGCAGAAGCGTAACAGTTATACGGCACAGAATGATATAATGGCAGGTTTTGTTGAGGCTGAATATCATTTCTGGCACAGACTGATGGTCAATCTGGGAGTACGTTTTGAATACTCACGCCAGTCGGTCGATTATTATGACGATGCTTCGCTTCCTTTTACGGCAGAGCTTAATAAGGCTGATTTGTTCCCGGCATTGAACATGAAATATGATTTGGATGAAGAACAAAGCTTACGTTTCTCTGTTTCGCGTACGGTTACTCGTCCGGCATTTGTCGAGATGGCTCCTTTCCTCTATCAGCCCAGTTACGGAAGCGCTTCGATTCGTGGTAATGTCGATTTGCAGAACGGTTATAACTTCAACGTCGATCTGCGTTATGACTTGTTCCCGAAAAACAGTACAGATATGTTCTCGGTTACCGCTTACTTCAAATATCTGCAAGACCCTATTGAACGTATCCAGCAGGCCGAAGGAGGCGAATCGGTTCATTCATTCCGGAATGCCAGTGACGGTATTGCTGCCGGAATAGAACTGGAAGCACGTAAGGAGATATTCAAGGACTTCCGTGTAGGAGTCAACGGTTCATACATGTATACCAATGTAAATCTTCCTCAGGGTGAGGGTATCTATACCGAAACACAGCGCTCATTGCAGGGTGCTTCTCCTTATTTGGCTAATGCCGATATCAGTTATGCTCCCCGTTTCGGTGAAGAAAGTCAGTTGATTCTGGCATTGGTTTACAACCTGCAAGGTCCGCGTATACATTCTGTAGGAATCTTCGGACTGGGTGATGTGGAGCAGGAAACACTTCATACGCTGAATTGGGTAGGAACTTATCAGATAAACAAACATTTCTCTGTGAAATGTCAGGTAGACAACTTGCTTGACAGTACTGTCCGTTTCAAACAGAAAGTGAAGGAAACCGGTGAAAACGTAACAATAGAATCTTTCAAGCCGGGTACTGTAGCCGAAATCGGAGTAAGCTATCGCTTTTGATAAACAAAACATATAACATTGGAAATATAATAACACACTTAATTATTTAAATTCTATGAAACTAAATTTTCTAAATTGGAATGTGAATGTCTGGGCTTTGGCCGCTCTTGTTGGAATGGGTTCTTTATCATCTTGCAGCAGTGACGATGATGGTCCGGGTGATGGTGGAGATACCGGTGAAATAGTTGTTGATAACGGAGCTACTTTAAGTGGAATAGTTACAAAAGGTCAGACTGTTATCCTGAAAGAAGGACGTAGCTTTAAACTCTCTGGCGGATATACCGTTGAAGACGGTGGATTACTCAAGATAGAGCCGGGAGTAACCATTGAAGCTGTTGAGGATGATATTGTAGACTTCATACTTGTAAAGATGGGCGGTAAAATAGACGCTCAGGGAACAGCCGATTCTCCTATTATCATGACTGCACAGCTGAAAGAAAGCAAGGCTTGGGGTGGTATCCATATCTGTGGTAAGGCACACACCAATAAGGGAACCGGTACAAAATCTGAAATCGGTGATGCTTCTTATGGTTCAGGAACTTCTACAGCCAATGATAATGACAATTCAGGGACTTTGCGTTATATCCGTCTGGAATATACCGGTTATGCGTTTACCAAAGAGAAGGAATCAAACGGACTTACCTGTTATGCAGTGGGTAGCGGTACTACAATTGATCATATTCAGGCATACAAAGGTGCAGATGACGGATTTGAATTCTTTGGCGGTTCTGTAAATGTAAAATATCTTGTAGCTACAGATTGTGAAGATGATTCATTCGACTGGACTGAAGGTTGGAACGGTAAAGGTCAGTTCCTTGTTGCCGACCAGAGAGGTACTTCTGGTGTAAAAGATGACGGCGACTGTTTGATTGAAGCTGACAATAATGGTGATGACAATGCCGCATCTCCTATAGCACATCCGATTTTGGCAAACATGACTTTGATTGGAAACAGTTCTTCAGAAGGCAGCAGAGGTATTCGTTTGCGTGAGGGTACTGAGGTAGAAATCTATAATTCTATCGTTACCGGTAAACCAAAATCACTGACTGTAGAAACAGAGATTACAGAAAATGCCTTGAAAGACGGCAAATCAAAACTGCAGTATGTTGTTTTAGGACAGGCGTTCTCTTCTAACGAAGGAATCTATACTGAAGATTTGTTCTTGACAGAGGCAAATAAGAATCAGGTTAATTCAGCAAATATCCCGGCTTTTGCAGACAACAGCTTTGTTGGGGTAATAGATGGTGCGGTAAAATTGAGTGACTCTTTCTTTACAGAAACAGATTATACCGGAGCTGTAAAAGATGGTGATTCTAATTGGGGTATCGGAAAAGCTTGGATTAGAAAATAACACATACAGAATAGAAGGCATTAAAAAGAATAATGGAGTGGAGATTTTCACTTCATTATTCTTTTTTTATATTCTGTTTTGTTCGATTAAAAAAGCAGGAGAACATCCTGTAAGACTGTCTCCTGCTTCATAAAAATATAAATGTAATACCTTATTGAAAAGCTCCTTTTATTTTTTATTGAATTTATGAGAGATATTTTCTCCCACCAATGAATTCAGATATACTTCCAGAGCTGTATATCCGGTTTCGGTCAGTGTATTTCTGTCGTCAGGATTAGTTGGGTCAAGTCCTACTTTCTTTTCCCATTCATCATCCATTCCGTCGCGGTCATTATCGGTTACAGGTGTTCCGCTCTTGTATTCAATGAAGCCTTCAGCGTCGCTAGGATGGTCAATGATACCGTTGTTTCCGTATGTATAAGTACCCTTTGTTACTTCATTGATAATACGTTGGTCTATTTTGTCACGTGGAGCAGCTCCTGCACCTCCTTCGGCAATTACAGTCTGATAAGCTTCTTCGGCAGTTTCATACTTGTCGTAAGTATAGTTTTTCCAATCATACCAGTATTGCTGGCGATTTTCCTGTCCGGTAGGAATGATAAAGCTTGAAACGAGTGTCTCTTCCAAAGTATAGAGGTAATCGCTTTCGTAATATACGCCTTTAGAATTTTCTGCGGTAAGTTCTGCATTGCCTTCCATTACATTTCCTCCGAAGTACCATTTCGTAGGTCCTCTGTCTGGAGCTTGTTGAGGAGCACGTGCTCCGCTTTGACGGAAAAACTTGAGTTCATCTTTTTTATATTTTGCAAGTGTCGCAGGGCCCGGCTTATAGTAGTTGTTTACGAAGTTTCCCTTGAATCCATAATAGTCTGGGTCTTGTGATTCGTTTTCACCTCCGTAAGTAGACATCTTGCTTCCCCAGTTATAGTTTACGTTATTGATAAATTCCCAATATACGGTAAGATCCTGTCCGGGATCTTTACCTCTGGCTCCGTTTACCAGAGGAGTACGTGAGTTGTTATGGGCAAACAGGTTGTGATGATAGGTTGCAGAGGTTCCTCCCCATGCACCTCCATATCCGCGGGTACCTTTTCCGTTGACCGATTCGTACAGACCTTCACTCATGATACAATATTGTACGGTTGTGAAGTGTGTGTCGATAAAGTCTGTGTTTTCCTCGGCTGCCCAGCTGAAAGAACAATGATCAACTATAAAGTTGTCTGCATTTTCTATTCTCAGACATGCCGCATTGAGATCTTGTCCGCTGACATCTTTATCACCTACGCGGAAACGCAGATGTCGGATGATAAAGTTTTTGGAACCTCCGAAGTTTACTTCATTCTTAGTGATGCATATTCCGTCACCCGGTGCGGTCTGTCCTGCTATGGTAAAGTTTTGTTTTTTGCACCGCAGGTCTTTTTTCAGTTCGATGGTACCCGATACGGCAAATACTACGGTAAAGTCACTCTCATATTGGTTTAGTGCCCAACGGAAAGAACCTTCGCCGTCGTCGTCAAGATTGGTTACGTAAACCACTTGTCCGCCTCTTCCTCCGGTAGCATGCTTTCCGAAACCTTCTGCTGTGGGAAATGCTTTAAGTTCTTCGGTTACTGTTTCTGTATCACTGCTTTCAGAATCTTTGTTTTCGTCTTTGTCGGTACATGCTCCCATGCAGAGGGGCAGGCAGAGCATGAGTGCATAAAACGGTGTTTTTCTCATGTTGTGTATTTAAATAGGTTTATAATTTAAAATTGTGGGTGCAATACGTGAATATCATACCCTGAATGCATAATGAAAGACAATGCAAAGTAAGTAAAAATATTGCTACCGTACCTTTTTAGTCAGAAATTACAACTGGTATTAACAGTTGTGATAATAGATATAAAAATAGCTTTGCATTGAAGATGAAAGTACAGGTCAATTCGTCGGTATGAATTCGAGTTGTGAAACTGGAATCATATCGGCGGGCTTTTTTGTTGCTCCCTGAGACTTAACTTTCAATTTATGGCTCCCAAAAGCGATTGGTATCCAAAGAAAAGTTTATCTCTAGCCTGAAGATACATATCCTTAGGTTAAGGATACATGTACTTAGGCTAGAGATACATATCCTTAGCTTAAGGATAAACTTTATAATCCATGGAAATCAACTTTTACTTATTCTCCCGTTGGATTTAGTTGCTTCTTTTACCGTTTCGGCTACTTGTACAGACGTTTCGGTTGTTTGCCTGTTTTTTATTATATGTACAGGTTCTAGCTTTGTGTTGTAATAAAAGCATTCAAGAATAAAGTAAATGAAACAAAACATTCTTATCGTTATGTGTTGTGTTTGCCTGCTGGCATGCAGACAAACCGGAGAAGTCAGTGAACAGTTACAGACGGTGAAGGTTGGAAAAGTTCAGAGAATGGACATTTCCCAGACTCATGAATATCCGTTCATATCCATGCCTGTCCGTACTACCGAGCTGTCTTTCAGAGTGGGCGGACAGGTTATGAAGTTTGACGCCCTTGATGGTCAGTATTATGCTAAAGGTGAGCAGATTGCCGTGATAGACAATCGTGACTACAAGCTTAAAAAACAGCGGGCAGAAGCCTCGTTCAGACAGGCTGAGGCCGATTATCTGCGTACTTCCAGATTGTATGAAAACAATAATATTTCGGGAATGACTTATGAACAGTCGAAGGCCAATTACGAACGTACAAAGGCTGACTATGAGCAGGCCAAGAACGATTTGTCCGATACCAGACTTGTTGCGCCGTTCAATGGCTACATACAGCAGACTCACATAGAACATTTTCAGGATGTGAAGCCCTCCCAACCCATTGTTACTCTGATTGATATTGATGAAATCAAGATACAGGCCAGCGTTACTGAAGAGGTCGCGTCCCTGTTGAGAGGAAGAGAAAAGGAAGCTTGTACCATTCGCTTTCATGCTCTTGAAGGGAAAACATACAAACCCGAAAAAGCCTGGATAACCCAAAGCGTTACGGAAAATAAGCTGTCGTATATGCTGACGGCCATTATTGACAATGCCGACAGAACCCTGATGGGAGGTATGGCTGGTAATCTGATGGTAGATGCAGAGAGCCGGAAAATCTCAGAAGGGAAGATGGCTATCCCCGTAAAGGCTGTGGCGCGTGAGATTGAGCAGCGTTCATATGTCTGGGCAGTTGATGGCGATAATACAGTGAGAAAGAAATATGTTGAATTGGGGCGGCTTCTGACCGATGGCATGGTAGAAGTGAAAAGTGGCCTGAGTGGAGACGAACGCATAGTGCTTACCGGACTGACGGCTTTGTCTGATAACGAAAAGGTTAAAATCTTGGATTAATAAAGAAGTGTGGTATGAAGAAACTGGTTTCATTTTTTCTTAAAAACTATTACTGTCCGCTAAACTTTAGAGTGCAGCAGAAAAATTAGGGCTGATTCCCTTGCAGGATTCAGCCCTTTTCGGTTATCTTTAAGTTACCACACAAAAAAGCATAACCGATGAGTAAAAGTAGCAATTTCTTCGGA